>Ga0156245_1054_pt1 | contig 23158 bp, 19 predicted proteins | sample RifCSPlowO2_12_FD_107892 | JGI IMG/M metagenome (GOLD analysis project Ga0156245, IMG submission 107892) | Ignavibacteria bacterium RIFCSPLOWO2_12_FULL_56_21
CTCAGGTCGGCGCGAAGAATGCCCGGGATGCTTTCAATGTCGTCCTGGATTTCTTTGGCGATCGCTTTCAGACGCGCGAGTCCTACGTTCCCGCCCACGTTGACGATCATGATGGGGAACTCGCTGAAATTGATCTCAGAGACGATCGGTTCCAGAATGTCCGTCGGGAGATTCGGACGAGCGGAATTGACCTTGTCCCTGATGCGCCGGAGAGCGTCGTCGATATCCACGTCGGTGTTGAACTCCACCCGGATCGTCGCGATGCCTTCCTTCGAGGACGACGTGATCTGCTTGACGTCCGAGACGGCCTGCAGATCCCGCTCGAGAGGCTGCGTCACGAGTCCTTCAATGTCTGCCGGAGATACACCAGGATATGGAACGGTGACGATGATCCATGGGATGGAAATATCCGGGGCGGCTTCACGCGGCATCGAGGAATACGATGTCCACCCCACGATGACGATCAACATGATCAGTATGTAGACCGCCACCTTGTTGTCGATGGCGAGATTCCAGATTCTCATGGCAGTTCCTCAGTTCGCCCGTTTCGCGACGACCGCGACGGATTGTCCATTCACAAGTTTCTCGACGTCGGTCGTGATCACGCGATCGCCGGGTCGAAGTCCCTCAACGACCTCGAAATGACCGTCCTCCCGACCGCCGAGGCGCACCGTTCGCTGAAAAGCCTTTCCGTTCTCCTCTACAAAGACGACATGTTGATGCATGTCGACAAGCTGGATCGCATTCTCACTGACGATGAGGGCGTTCGATTTGGATTCGCGGAGGATGCGGACCTTTCCGATCATCTCCGGCTTGAGCAGTCGACGGGGATTCGGCACGACGATCTCAACTGTCAATGCGCGGTTGTTGGCGGACACCGTGGAGCCCACGAAAGACACGCGGCCGCGTACCGTGTCGCCCGAAAGCGCATCGAAGACTATGAGCGCCGGCGCGCCGGTGCGAACAGTGGCGGCCTCACGTTCGGGCACATCGGCGACCACTTTGAGCTGGTCGATGTTGACGACGTGTGCGATTGGGACGCCGGGGGGAGCAAACTCCCCTTCGTCGAAATACTGCTCATCGAGGATGCCGGCGATGGGGCTTTTGATCTGCGTGCGCAGCCAGCGCGCCTTCATAAGGTCGGCGTTCGCTTTGGCGGCGTCGCGTCCGTATTGCATGTTCTTGTATTGCAGCTCGCTCAGACCCTGTTCTTCAAACACCTTTCCCTGTTTCTCATAGTTCAGCTGGCTCATGCGGTATTGCGCGTCCGCCGCGTCGAACGAAGCTTTGGCAACTTCGTCCCTGAGCACCACGAGGAGCTCGTTCTTGCCCACCCGGTCTCCTTTCTTGGACCTCCACCCCTTGACGACGCCTCCTTCTTCCGGACTGACGAGCACGTCTTCGTATGCTTTGACGATTCCCGCGACCTGAAGGGCGTCCTGGAGGGGTTGCGGGCGAAGCTCGACCACGTTGACGGCGAGCGGCGGTGGAGCGCTGCCCCCGGGCGCCGCTTCTTTAGCGTCGCTGCTGCCGCAGCCCGGAATGGTTGCGACCGCAACAGCCATGGCTGCGAGTGCGGTGCCGATACTGAATAGTTTCTTGTACATCATGGTTTAACCCTTTCGTTTCGATTAATCGCGGTCTTCAGAAGGTAAATACGGCGGGAGCTTTCCCAGCAATTGATCAAGCTCGGCTGCCGCTATGAGATAGTCATATTTTGCCTGGATCCTGTTCACTTTAGCCTGAGTCAATGCGAGTTCGGCATCGTTGACCTCGAGCTGGGTCGCAGCTCCACTAAGAAAACGGGTGGTGACGATCTTGAACCCGCGCTCGGCCTGTTCAACGGTCCTTTCCTGCGCTTGAATGCGCGAGCGTGCAGCCGTAAGCGACCCGACGACGGCTGTGATTCCGGTTTTCAGTTTTCGCTCGATGCTGGTAAGTTGTTCCTGGCTCTTCCGGACATCCACCTGCGCCTGCTGTACCCGAGCGTTCGTTTGAAGTCCCTGGAAAAGGCTCAGGGAGAGCTGGAGGCCAACCTGGGATGATGCAATAAAATCATTCGTGGAAACGTTGAATGTGTTCCTTGCCGACTGATACTGGTACGTGCCGAACGCAGCGATGGTCGGCAGGTAATTGGACCGTTCCGCCATGACGAAGGCCTCATTCACGTCCACCTGTTTCTGCGCCGCGGCAAACCCGGGATTCCGGTCGAGGACGATGGAAGGGGCCGCTGTGAGCAGAGAATCATCGACAGGGATATACTCCATCGAGCCGGTGATCTTGATCGGTTCGGATGCGTCAAGACCCACAACGGTTTTCAGCCCGTCGACGGCGAGTGTTGCATTGGTCTCTGCCTGAATGACCGAAGGCCGAAGATTGTCGACCGCAACGATCGCCCGGAGTTCATCGTACTCCGACAAGATTCCCTGTCCGCGCAGAAGCTTGACGTTTCGGAGATTGTCCTCCGCGTTTTTCAGGCTTGAGCGCATAAGGTCGCGGGCTTCGGCCGCCAGCAAAGCCTGGTAGAACGACTTCTTCACCGACGTAACTGTCTCCAATTCCTTTGAGCGGAACATATCGCGGGCCGCCTCCGAGTATATGCTGGCAGCCCCGACGCCGACGAAGACCGTGCCGTTGAAAAGAATCTGGCTCGCAGTCAGACCGGCGTCAAAGGCGTGATTCGATCCTATCCTCAGTTGCTGAAGCCGGGAGGTCCCCGTCGAATCGCTTACCTGAATGAAGAACACGGGCTGTTTGAGTGTGCGCGTGTAGCGTCCGGAAAGGGAGACCGAGGGCATCGCGTAGCCCCAGGCTTCCTGTACGCGCGCGTCAGCACGATCTACTTCAAAATGGGCGGACTGCAGGTCGGAATTCTTTTGCATGGCGACGCGCACCGCCTCCTCGATCGTCAACCGGCGAACGGAGGGTTGCTGCGCGAAGATTGCAGGCGCGAATATGAAGAGAAAGAAAACGAACAGAGGTCTCTGGTTCATAATGAGAGGAATGGAAAAATGTCTATGTCAGTGAGTATTATGCGACCGTGGGTCGTTCCAGTTTCGCGCGAGCGTCCTCGGTCAGAAGTGTTTCCAGGAGTAATTCATTTGCCTTTTCGAGCATGTGGTCCAAGTCGAGGCCGATATGATTCCTCCAATGCATTTCCTGAAAATCAATCTGCATCATGATGGAATTGGAGGTCGACCAGACCAGAAAAGCCATCTCGATGGGCGCCAGGTCTTTGCGCAATAGCCCCTCGTCGACGCCGCGTTGCAGGATCTTCGTTGCGAGGTCCCACAGTTTCTGATTGTTGGTGCGGCAGTATTCCTTCATCTCGTCGCTGACTTGTTTGTGAAGCTGCGGATTTTGGAAAAAGTGGAACATCCGATAATAATCACGATGCGTACGGAAGAACTCGACAAAGGCCCGGCTAAAACTCCGCAGGGTCTCGAGCGTGGATGCAGTCCGCTCGGTGGCCTTGAGGAACATGTCGTAGAGAATATCGATGCCGATGCTCATGACTCCGAGATACAGGTCCTCTTTGCTTTTGTAGTAGAGGTAGAGAGTACCTTTGCTAAGCTCGGCAGCATCGGCGATCTCGTCCATCGTCGCAACCTGGAGCCCCTTTTCAAAAAATACCTTCGTTGCGGCCTGAAGGATTTCCTCGCGCCGCTGTTCCTTTTCCCGTTCTTTTCTTTCGTGGATACCCATACTTTCATTCAAATTGTGAATGACTAACGGTCAGTTATTACGCACAAGTTAAATGAAAAGTTCCGTATAGGCAGACGAATTCATGCTTAAAATGTGCTAATCCAATAAGTTGTTAGAAAACAACAACTTATTGGATGTTCAGAAGCGACGATTTGGGCAAAAAAAACCCGGAGTTGAAGCTCCGGGCGACGGTGCATTCCCATTTATGGGAATTCAAGCGATCTTTTTTATCCCAATCCCTGGCTGGTCGCTCAGGACGATCCTGCCATCGACGACTTTCATTCCCTCAAAAATATCATTCTTAATGAGCAAGTTGCCGTCCAGATCGGCCCAGTCGATCAGTGGAGTAAGATGAGATGCCGCTGAAACGGCGCACGAAGTCTCGGTCATGCATCCGATAAGCGTCTTCATTCCAAAAGATCGGGCCAGCCGTGCCATCGTATGTGCTTCCCTCATTCCTGTCGTCTTCATTAACTTGATTACAACGCCGCCGTACGTTCCGTGCTCTTTTGCCTTGATGAGATCGGGAAGGCGCTGGATTCCCTCATCCCCCAGGATGGGCAATGGACTGTTTGCAGTGAGCCAGGCGAGATCGTCGATCCGTTCTTTTGGCATCGGTTGTTCAATGTACAATACGCCTTGTTCCTTCAACCAATGAGCCATGTCAATGGCGTACTGACGGTCCTGCCATCCCTGGTTCGGATCAGCGGTCAACGGGACCTTCGACATCGATCGGACGGTCTCGATCATTTCCCGGTCGTTGTCTTTCCCCAGTTTCACTTTCAGCATCTTGAATCCCCCCACTTCCTTCATTTTTTCTCGAACAACTGCCGCAGTGTCGATGCCGATGGTAAATGTCGTCAGCGGAGCCTTTGCCGCATCCAGTCCCCAAATACGGAACCACGGTTGGCCGAGCAGCTTTCCAACGAGGTCGTGAAGCGCGATATCGACAGAGGCCTTCGCAGCCGGGTTTCCTGGAGAGATCGCATCGACGTCACCGAGGATGCGCTCCATCTGGAACGGGTCGTCGTATGTGGACAGATCGACCTTGGACAGGAATTCCTGCGCGGTCTTGTGAGACTCCCCGAGATATGGAGGCATGGACGCTTCACCGTATCCGATGAGGCCGTCGAACTCGATTTCGGTCATCATCGCCGGGGTCGTTGACCTGGACATTTCGGCGACGGTGAACACGTGCTTCATTTCGAGGGTGTACGGGCGGAAACGGAAAACAAGTTTTCCCTTGCGGGTTAAGCGCCCTGTACGTGAAGCTCCGAAAGATGTCATGGGAGAGACCAATGCGGCACCGGCTGCTGCGGCGCCAATGAGAAAGTCGCGACGATCGGACATGGAGGTATTCCTCGGGGATGATGTACACCAACAAACTAGGGAGGGAATCGGTGAGATTCAAGCGTAGAAAGCGAAGTGAGTATGGACCTGAGAGAACGAGGATCCAAGGGAGTACTCAGTGCTCAGCACTGAGTTCGGAGAGAGAAGGCAGCGCTGAGCACCATGCGCCTCGCGCTTTGCACACGCCATTCCCGTTTTCAAGAACATCGACCGTGACTACGAAGTCGCAGTTTCGTACATTCTCCGGACGTTAGGAGAATTTCTTATGTCTGCACAAATCGGCTTTGTCGGTCTTGGTCTCATGGGCTCCGCGATGGCGGGACGTTTGATGGACAAGAGGTTTCCGCTGACAGTCTGGAATCGCACCAAGGATAAGGCAGAACCGTTGGTGCGACGAGGAGCGAAACTGGCGAAATCGGCGCGAGATCTTGCCATGTCGTCGGACATCGTCATAACGATGCTCTCCACGCCGGAGGTCGTCGAGGCCCTGTCGGATGAGATACTGTCGGGACTTGCGCCTGGAGGGATCCATGTGGATTGCTCGACGATCTCCCCGCGTATCACGACCGCATTGACACGTATGTACATAGAGAAGGGAAGTTTGTTCATTCATGCTCCGGTTCTCGGGAGCATCACGCAAGCAGCAGAGGGATCGCTGTTGATCTTCGCCGGAGGAGACCGTTCGGCGAGGGAGAAAGTGCGTCCGGTCCTGGATGCGATGGCGAAAAAAGTGTTCGTGTTCGAGAACGTCGCAGAAGCTACGCACATCAAACTTCTCTGCAATTTCTTCATTGCCAGCATGATTGGGACATTGTCGCAGTCGATCGCCTTTGCCCGCTCATCGGGAGTCAATCCCACTGCATTGCTCGAGGTGATCTCGCTCTCCTCGCTCAATGCGCCGATGTATCAGAGCAAAGGACCCTCGATGATCGCCGGTGAATTCGCGCCGCGATTCTTTCTCGAGCACATGCTGAAAGATGTTCGACTGATGGAAGAAGCCGCGAAGGACCGGGCTGTGTCGATGCCGGTGGTCCCCGTTCTCCGCAAACTTTTCGAAGAAGGCGTACAACAAGGGCTTGCAAAGTTGGACTACTCCGCGATTTTGAAGGTCCTGGAGCAAAAAAAGCCCCGCTAGTCGCATATCCGCGGCTTGAATTCTCAGCCCGGTGTGTAAAAAGGGGGAAAACGAATTCCTCATTGCCGGTCAAATCCTCCCTTTTTACCTCAACAGTAAGAAACCCCAAGAAACTCAAGGCCTTCCGGCTTGACTTTGAAGCGCTTTTCCCTATTTTTCAGGTCCACGTGTGGAAAAGTGGGGAATTGGGGAGGCCAATCCCATTCCTCCAAAAGCAATCGGATATACTCTCCTTACTGAAATGTCCTCGTTCAAAGGCAGATACCTCTATACAGTCGACGCGAAAGGGCGTTTAGCCATCCCGGCGAAGCTTCGGAAAAGCATTAGCGGGCGCGGCAGTGTGGTCATCACCCGCGGTTTCGAGAAGTGCCTGTATGTCTATCCGCTGGAAGAATGGAAAAAAGTGGAAGAGTATATCCGCACGCTCTCGTTCCTCGATGCGCGACATCGATTCTTCGGCCGCACGCTGTTTCAGTGGGCCATGGATTCCGACCTCGACAGCCAATCGCGGATCTCTTTGCCGCAGGAATTGCTCAAGTACGCCGAGATCAGCAGCGACGCTCTCATTCTCGGAGTCGTCAGCCGCATCGAGATCTGGAGTCCGACTGTATACGACGAATACCTGAAGCTCCAGCCGGACACATACGAAACCGTGGTCGAGCGTGTCTTTCAGCAGAAGCCCTGACGGTGTGTGTGGAGGTACCGTCGTATCATACTCCGGTCCTGCTGCAGGAAGTCTTGTCGTTCCTTGTAACGACGACCGACGGTATCTATGTGGACTGCACTCTCGGGGGAGGCGGTCATGCTCATGCGATCGCCGAGCGCCTGACCGGCAAAGGACGATTGATCGGCATCGACCGGGATGAAGAGGCCATCGTCGAGGCTCGTCGCAGGCTTGCGCGCGTTTCCGACCGGCTGACGATCGTACACGGAGCCTTCGGAGACATCTCTGGGCTGCTTCATGGTACAGGAGTCGATGCTGTTGACGGCATTCTCCTTGACCTCGGTGTGTCGTCCCATCAACTGGACGATCCGGCACGGGGTTTCAGTTTTCAATCGGATGAGCTCCTGGACATGAGGATGGACCGTCGTCAGGGGACTTCCGCCGCCGACGTCGTCAATGCATACGAAGAAGCGCATCTCGTAAGAGTTCTGTGGGAATTTGGCGAAGAACGTGAAGCTCGAAGAATCGTCCGGTCGCTGCTTCGTGCGCGCCCTATAACGACCACCGGGCAGCTTGCCGCCGCCGTGCGGACTGTCATCAAAGGTCCCCGATCGGTGAAATCGCTGGCTCGGGTTTTTCAGGCTCTCCGGATCGAGGTGAACGGCGAACTCGAGCAGGTGCAACGGTGTCTGCAGAGCGTGCCCGGTCTGCTCCGGTTGGGCGGGCGTGTGGCGGTCATCGCATACCATTCCCTTGAAGACCGGTTCGTCAAGGATTTTTTCCGTGAACAAGCGTCCGACCGCATTCCGTCGGGTTCCCGATTCCTTCCCGATCGGCCTCGCACGCCGGAGTTGCGGTTGCTGACGAAAAAGCCGGTGACGGCATCACCGGACGAAGTACGAATGAACGCGCGTGCGCGAAGCGCGAAGCTCCGCGCCGCCGAAAGAGTGTGACGAACGACCGTGGCGAACGACAAAACTGCACGATCTCTGCCCACCTCCGGCCTGACCAACGACGAACTGGTCGATGCGTACTTGCGGCGTGCAAGCGAACGCGTGGCGCCAGCGTCGACGCCCGCCCGCCGGGATACGCGCGATTTCGTGTATTCCGGCACGATGCTGCCCCCGCCGCGAGGAGACGAACCGGTCGCCGCGCCCCGCAGGAACCGGGCCGGTACGCGGCGAAAAGTCTCCCCCTTCAGCATTGTCATCGGGCTTCTTCTGACGGCCGTTGCCAGCGTGCTGTACATCAGTAATGTTATTGCCATCGGTCAACTGATGGGTGAAATCGGTGCCCTTGAGAACCGGCAGCAGCGCTTGTCCAACGAACAGGAACTGCTCCGGGCACAGATCAGCAGAATGTCGAGTCTCGAGAGGATCCGTCAGATCTCCGAGACAGACCTGGGCATGAGAAATTCTGAAACATTGCCCGGCTGGCTGACGGTAGATCCCGAACGGGTTGCCGAGCTTGAAGCGCTCGTGCGAAAAGCGCAGGAACGGCCGTGATCGCCCAATCCGATCAGGCAACTGCTATCGCCCCCGCCCCGGTTCCGGGCGCCGGCACAAAGACCCGTTTTCTGCTGCTCAAACTGTCGTTCGCACTCTTTTTTGTCGTCGTTGCGTTCCGCCTTGTCCAAGTTCAAATACTCGACGCGGGACGCTATCAGGAGCTTGGCCGGAAGCAGTACGAGCAGCGGTTTGTGTTGCCGGCCGTGCGTGGGAACATCTACGACCGGAACGGGAACGTGCTCGTATCCAACACGATGTTCGTGTCGTTCGCCGCAGATCCCAAGCTCGCCGCGGACGAAGCGCCCAAGATTGCCGCCACGTTTGCGAAGGTCTTGGGGCGTCCGGCCGCGTACTATCTTGAGAAACTTGGCGGCCGCGGAGCGTTCAGCTCGCGCAGATTCGTATGGATGGAGCGATCGGTTCGACCGGAAACGGCCAGACGGATTGAACAGGCCCGGTTACCGGGCATCGTGATGATGAACGAACCAAAGAGACTGTATCACTACGACCAACTTGCCGGTACGCTCATCGGGTTCACAAATGTCGACAACGAAGGAATCTCGGGACTCGAGCTCACGCTCGACGGTGATCTGAAGGGAACGAGCGGGTCCGTGACGCTGCAGCGTGATGGACTGGGACGCACCCGTCCGTCGGCGGACTATCCGCGCATCGACCCGGTCAGCGGACACGATATCACACTGACTGTCGACGTGGAATGGCAGGCGGTGGCAGAAGAAGAACTTCGGCGGGGACTGGAACAGAACGGAGCAGACGCAGGCATGGCTGTGCTGATGTCGCCGGCGACGGGAGAAATTCTCGCGCTTGCCGTCGTTCCCGGCGTCAATCCCAACGACCCCAGCCTGTTGAACGAAGCGTTCTCCCGTAACCGGGTCGTGACAGACATTTTCGAGCCCGGCTCCGTGTTCAAGGTTGTAACGGCGGCTGCGGCGTTTGAGCACAACGTCATTCGTCCCGACGAGAAATTCTATGCCGAAGGCGGTACGATGAAAGTGACGATCGGACGGTACGTTCGGCTCATCAAAGACACGCATGAGTACGAGTGGTTGACGTTTCGAGAGGCGATAGAGATGTCGAGCAACATCGTGATGGCAAAAGCGAGCACGAAGATCGGTGCGCAGCGACTCTACACGACGGCCCGCGACTTCGGGTTCGGCGTTCCGACCGGCGTGGACATGCCCGGCGAAGTACGCGGCATGCTGAAGCGGCCCCAGCAATGGTCCGGAACAACATTGCAGACGCTCGCGTACGGTTATGAGGTCGGCGCAACGCCACTGCAGATCCTGTGCGCGTATGGAGCCGTCGCCAACGGCGGTGTACTCATGAAGCCTCATGTTGTTTCAGCGATCCGTTCGGGCGATGGAACGACGATCCGCGAAGAACGCCGGTCCGCGATTCGGCGTGTTGTCTCGGAGCGGACGGCGGCGCTGCTGCGCGATTCTTTCGAAGGCGTGGTCGAACGCGGAACGGCGAAGGACGTTGCCATTCCGGGCGTGCGGATCGCCGGGAAGACAGGAACGTCACGCAAGGTCGTAGAAGGTAAATATGCGGACGGAAGTTACACGGCCTCATTTGCCGGGTTCTTCCCGGCCGATGATCCACAAGTGGTCGGGCTGGTCATGATGGACAACCCACGCCGCCGCGGATACTACGGTGGCATTACCAGCGGACCGGTATTCCGGGCGATCGCGGAGCGCATCATCAACGGCTCCTCCCGGATGTCTCGAACGGTTGCTTCACAACGGGACCCCTCACGCGACAAGACGGTGACGGCTCCCGATGTACGCATGATGCGGGTGGAATTTGCCAAACGTATGCTCGCGAGCCTTGGGTTGACCGGGAGAACATACGGCGCGGGACCGCTGGTGGTCCGGCAGACTCCGGACGCGGGTAAGCCGATCGAACCGGGCGATGCTGTAACACTCGTGCTTGGCAAGGCGACGCGTCCTTCGGGCGATGGTACGATCGCCGTCCCGGACGTGCGCGGCATGAGTATTCGCCGGGCGATGAACCGCATGGCCGTCGACGAATTCGACGTTACGATTCACGGCTCCGGCCTTGTCCGGTCGCAGTCACCGCTTCCCGGAAGCAAGGCGCGCGCCGGTACGCACGTCACGCTGATCTGCGAGCCGAAGTCGCTATCGCAGGCGGAGCTCTATTGAAACTCGGCACTCTGTTGGAAGGCGTCTCCGTTTCCAAGCTCTTCCAGACGATGTTCGGTCAGATGGTGACCACGCATGACGTGGAGGTCGGACATCTGCACTATGATTCGCGCAAGATCGGTCGCGGCGACGCGTTTGTTGCGATCTCCGGCTCGACGACCGACGGACACGCTTTCATTCAACAAGCGCTGGCCCAGGGGGCAAAGGTGGTGGTGATTGAACGGGATGACGCTATAAGCGACCCCCAATGCATGCACACCGGCGTCGTTAAGATTGTCGTGTCGTCGACGCGGAAAGCGCTGGCCCGGATGGCGGCGAATTTCTACGGCCGCCCGGCGGATACGATGAAGATCGTCGGTATCACCGGCACGAACGGCAAAACGACGACGACGCACATTGTACGGTCGATCCTGGAAGCCGGAGGTGAACGGGCGGGATTGATCGGAACGATCGAAAACCGGTTCGGTGCAATAGTGGAAGAAGCGACGCACACAACGCCCGAGTCACTCGAATTGCACGCCCTGTTCGCACGGATGCGGGAGGAGCACTGCACAGCCGTATCGATGGAAGTCTCATCGCATGCACTCGACCAATCACGGGTGGCGGGCATCGCATTTGCGTGCGGCGTGTTCACAAACCTGACGCAGGACCATCTCGACTATCACGGCACGATGGAAAAGTACTTCGCCGCCAAGAAGGCATTGTTCGAAGGTCTGTCGCCGGGGGCGAAGGCGGTGATCAACGTCGACGACCAGTGGGGACGGCACCTGGCACAGGATACCAAAGTGCACGCGGTGACCTATGGCGCCGCGCCGGACAGCACGGTGCGATTGCTTGACGCATCGCTGAGCGTCGATGGATCCATCCTGAAGATCGACGTCGGCGGAATGACAACGACGGTGACCACTCCGCTTCCCGGCCGTTTCAACGTCTCCAACGTGCTGGCCGGATATGCCACGGGGATTGCGCTCGGCATTCCCGTGCCGGCGATCGATCTGGGCATCGCCGCTGCCGACCGCGTGCGAGGCAGGTTCGAGCGCGTTCGTTCGGCCCGCGGGTGGACCGCCATCGTCGACTATGCACACACTCCGGACGCGCTGGAAAAGTGTCTCTCTGCGATCAAAGACGTTCTGCCGAAGGAACAGCGCGGGAAGATCATTACCGTCTTTGGCGCAGGCGGGGACCGGGACCGCACAAAGCGCCCAAAGATGGGCGAGGTCGTCAGCCGCATGAGCGACGTGACGATTGTGACGTCCGACAATCCCCGCACTGAAGAACCGGACAAAATCATCGAGGACATTGTTGCCGGCATTCACGCCGAAGCGGTCGCGCACCGCGAGCCCGACAGGAAGAAAGCGATCGCGATGGCAGCGTCGATGGCCCGGCCGGGGGATGTCATACTTGTGGCCGGCAAAGGACACGAAGATTACCAAGTGATCGGACGGGAGAAGCGGCATTTCAGCGATCGGGAAGAGGTCGAGGCGGTCGCGTGAACCTGACTGCAGACGAAATTCTCAGCATTCCGCACATTACTGCGCACGACTTCGATCGGATGTCGACCGTGGTTGGTGTATCGACCGATTCACGGACGGTGGAGCGGGGACAGGCATTCGTTGCAATCCGCGGTGAGAGGCTTGATGGCCACGATTTTCTGAGCACCGCGATCCAACGCGGCGCAGCCGCAATCGTTGTCGAGGCACGGTGGGTGCTTCAGAACGCTACCATGATGGCGAGCATCCACGTGCCGCGTCTGGTGGTGGATAACACCGTACAAGCATTGGGTGCACTTGCACGACTTCATCGGCGGAGATTTAGCATTCCCGTCATAGCCGTCGGCGGCAGCAACGGAAAGACGACAACGAAGGAAATGATCCGCACGGTGCTGGAACAGCGATACCGAGTGCTGGCGACACAGGGAAATCTCAACAATCACATCGGCGTACCGCATACGCTCTTCAAGCTCGACAAGGACCATGAAGCAGCCGTCATTGAAATGGGAACGAATCACGCGGGTGAGATCGCCTATCTCTGCTCGGTGGCTGAACCGACCCATGGCCTCATCACGAATATCGGCCGGGAACATCTCGAGCATTTCGGGTCGGTGAGCGGCGTTGCGCACGCCGAGGGCGAGTTGTTCGCCTGGATCGGCGGCCGCAAAGGGACGGCGTTCGTCAACGCAGACGATGCACGTATCGTTTCTATGACGCGTCGATTGAAGCAGAAGGTCACGTTCGGTTTTCGCAGCCGGTTTGCGCACGTACGCGGCTCGCGTCCGACTCTTGATGAGCAGGGCCGCTCACGTTTTCAGGCCAGAAAAGCGGCCGGACGGTCATTCGACATCGAGGTGCCAATTCCGGGCGTGCACAATGCGGCAAATGCCCTCGCGGCGGCCGCTATTGGGTTGACGCTGAAAGTTCCGTCGGGATCGGTCGCAAAGGCATTGGCAAGATTCCAGGCGGCGAGTAAGCGCATGCAGACGATGCAGATCATGGGCGCCACGGTGCTCAACGATGCGTATAACGCCAATCCAGACTCGATGCTTGCGGCGCTTGCGACGCTGGGAGCTATCCAAACGCAGGGCAAAAGAATCGCGGTGCTTGCAGACATGCTGGAGCTCGGTACGTCGGCAGAAAAGGCCCACCGTGCGATTGGACGCGCATTGAAAAAGAACGGCATCGACCATGTGCTTGCGTATGGACCGCTTGCCCGGCATGTGGTGGACGCCGCAACTTCTCGCGTGGCGCTGCACTATGACAACAAGAATGTCTTGGCGGAACATCTCAAGAAGCTGATCGCTCCCGGCGATGTTGTGCTGGTCAAAGGATCGCGTGGAATGCAGATGGAAGACATCGTGACGTCGCTCATGGATGTTCATCAAACCATGGCCTGACGATGCTCTACTATTTTTTCACGTGGCTTCACCAAACCTATGACACGCCCGGTATGGGTGTGTTCCGGTACATCACATTCCGGGCTGGAGCGGCGGCGATTACCGCGCTCGTCATTGCATTCTGGCTCGGGCCGAAGATCATCGAACGGTTGAAAGCGCGTCAGATTGGTGAAGCGGCAAAAGTGGAAGCGCCCAAAAACCATCTCTCGAAGGCCGGAACGCCGACGATGGGTGGACTCATCGTTCTGACTTCCATATTCGTGCCGGCGCTGTTGTGGACCGATATCTCCAACATGTATGTCCGGCTGATCTTGTTCGTCACCGTGGCGCTCGGCGCGGTCGGATTCCTGGACGACTACCTCAAGGTTGTCAAAAAGAAGCCGAAGGGTTTGATCGGACGGTACAAGATCGCAGGACAGGTCCTCGTGGGAACGATCGTCGGGGGTGTGATTTATTTTCTCCCCGATCTGTTCGACCCGCACATGGCTGCGATCAAGTCGAGTACGACGGTGCCTTTCGTCAAGAATCTCGAATTCGATTTTGGCCTGCTATACATACCGGTGGTCGTCTTCGTCATCACGGCGACGTCAAACGCGGTGAATCTGACGGACGGTCTTGACGGCCTGGCCATAGGCACAGTGGGAATTGTCAGCATCACCCTGGCGATCATCGCCTACATGACGGGCCACATCGAGCTCAGTCAGTACTTGACGATCCCGTATCAACGAGGCACGGGGGAACTGGCGATCTTTTGCGTCGCCATGGCCGGGGCGGCGCTCGGCTTCTTGTGGTTTAATTCGTATCCGGCCCAGGTGTTCATGGGAGACACCGGATCGCTCGCGCTCGGCGGCATTATCGGCGCGATGTGTGTGTTGTTAAAGAAGGAACTTCTCCTGCCGACCCTCGGCGGAGTGTTCCTGATGGAAACGCTGTCGGTGATCATTCAGAAATCGTACTTCAAGTACACGAAGCGCAAGTACGGCGAAGGGCGGCGGGTATTTCGCATGGCCCCCATTCACCATCATTTTGAACTTCTTGGATGGCCGGAGCCGAAAATTGTCACGAGGTTCTACATCGTCGCGATTCTGCTAATGATCATCAGTCTGGCCACCTTCAAGGTGCGGTGACGGAACGTGACGCTCGAACAATTGTCGGGTGCGAAAGTGACCGTGATCGGGGCAGCCCGCAGCGGACTGGCGGCAGCGGAATTGCTGAAGGCCCACGGAGCCGTGCCGTTTGTGTCGGACCAGTCATCCCGGGAAAAACTTGAGCGCGGCGTTCGCGAACTGACCGCAGCCGGTATTCCGTTCGAAACCGGCGGTCATACACAGCGGACCTACGATTGCTCGCTCATGGTGATCAGTCCGGGCGTCCCGAGCGATGCGCCGGTGGTGTTGGAGGCTCAGCAGCGCGGTACCGAGATCGTCAGCGAAGTGGAACTCGCGTCCTGGTTCTGCCCCGGCTCGATCGTGGCGATCACTGGCAGCAACGGCAAAACGACGACAACTACGCTCACGGGGAGGGTCCTCGGCGATGCAAAAACGAAACACGTTGTTGCGGGTAACATTGGCACGGCGTTCTCCGGGGTCGTTCTGGACCTGGCTCAGAAGGATATTGCGGTTCTGGAAGTGAGCTCGTTTCAGCTCGACCACTGCAAAACATTTCGGCCTAAGGTCTCCGTGTTGCTGAACATCACCCAGGATCACATGGACCGGTACGGACACTCAATGGAACGATACGCTGCGTCGAAGGCCCGGGTGTTCATGAATCAGGAAGGCGAAGACGCGCTGGTGTATTGTGCAGACGATCCGTGGACGATGAAGGTCGTTCCGGAAGCCAGGTGCCGCAAAGTGCCGTTTGGACTGCAGCAACCCGCCGGAGACGGAGCGTGGGTGCAGGACGGTACGCTGGTCACCCGGCTGAACGGAGTCGAGCACAAGGTGATTGCGATAGGCGAGATCTCCATTCCGGGCGTGCACAACCTGTATAATTCGATGGCTGCCTCGCTTACCGGACGATTGTTCGGCGTCGGACCCGCATCGATTCGGTCGACCCTCCGCAATTTCCCCGGGGTCGAACATCGCCTGGAATACGTCCGGAACGCCGCCGGAGTGCGTTACTACAACGACTCGAAAGCGACGAATGTCGACTCCGTTTGGTACGCACTGCAAGCGTTTCATGATCCGATCGTTCTTCTCCTGGGGGGACGAGACAAAGGGAACGATTACACTCGGCTCCTGGACCTTGTGCGACTGAGAGTCAAGGCGATCATCGCCATCGGCGAATCCGCGGGAACCGTGGAAAACGCATTTGCAGGGATTACCTCGACACATGCGGCTCGCACGATGCCCGAAGCTGTGGCGGCGGCGCGTGATGCAGCAGTTGCGGGCGATGTCGTCCTGCTCTCGCCGGCGTGCGCTTCTTTCGACTGGTTTGACAATTACGAACATCGCGGGAAAGTGTTCAAAGAGCTCGTCAACAGACTGTGACGCCGTCGCAGCGCAACCATATCGACCTGCCGCTCTTGACGGCCGTGCTCCTGCTCATGGTGCTCAGCCTTGGCATCGTGTACAGCGCATCCGCCACGTGGGCGTATGAGAAGTTCGGCGCATCCGACCGACTACTGAATTCCCACCTGCTGAAGGTGCTGATGGCTATCGTCGCGCTGTTCCTCGGGATGCTCGTTCCCTATAAGAAATATCGGAAGCTCACGAAACCGGTGCTGATCATTGCCGTCGTCCTTCTTGCGATAACGCTCGTGCTCGGCGGCGAGACGAAAGGCGCCAGCAGGTGGATCCGATTCGGCGGCTTCGGGCTTCAGCCGTCGGAATTCGCCAAGTTCGCCCTCTTGTTCCATCTTGCCGCACTCATCTCCATCAAAGGAGAGCTGATCAAGGACCTCAAACGCGGATACATGCCAATGCTGATCTGGGTCGGAACGGTGACGGCGCTCGTCATGTTACAACCGAATTTCAGCGCGGGCGTGATGATTGTCGGACTCAGTCTCATCATGTTTTTCATCAGTGGCGCGCGGTGGGTGCACTTGTTCTCCACCGTTGCCGCTGGACTGCCCGTGATCGCGCTGTATGCGGTCAGCGCGCCGTACAGAATGGAACGGCTGCGTTCGTTCTTTGCGGGACACAACGGCGGCCGGCCCAACTATCAATTGTGGCAGGGTATCATCGGTTTCGGCAATGGCGGACTGTTTGGCGTTGGTCCGGGCGAAAGCCGGCAGCGGGATTTTTTCCTGCCGGAGTCGTACGGCGATTTCGTGTTCTCGATTATCGGAGAAGAGTACGGTTTTGTCGGAACGATCGCCTTCCTCTCCCTCTTCCTGCTCATCATGCTGCGCGGGTTCAAGATCGCGAGGCATGCACGGGACGAGTTCGGCAGATTGCTCGCGATCGGGATCACCAGCACGATCACGCTATTTGCGCTCGTGAACGCGGGTGTGACGCTGGGTATTCTTCCGACCACGGGCCAGCCGATGCCGTTCGTCAGCTACGGCGGCTCTGCGCTCCTCTTCTCGGGCTTTGCCGTCGGCGTTCTGCTCAACGTGTCGGCGTATTCCGACATGCATCCGAGGATCAGGCCGACCGACGATACATCGACAGTGATCGCACCGGAGATTCCGGTCGGGACGCCCTATTGACGACGGCTGCACCGGAAAAAGATGAACCGCTAATGAACCCGCCAAAAAGATGGCGGGCGCTAATGAACGCGAATGGAAGAAGTGAGAATTGGTTTTGTCGTTGAGTTATCATGAAGGCAGCCCTACGGATCGCGCTGGCCGGTGGTGGGACCGGAGGACATCTCTTTCCGGCCCTGGCGATCGCCGAAGCGATACGAATACAGCGTCCTGACGCAGAATTTCTGTTCTTTGGCACGGCGGGCAAGATTGAAGCGCGTGTGGTCCCGAAACGAGGATTCCCTTTTCGCAACATCTGGATCAGCGGGTTTCACAGAAGTCTTCGATTGTCGAACCTGCTCTTTCCGTTGAAGGTTGCGGTGTCGTTTGTTCAGTCGTGGATCGCGATGCGGTCGTTTCGTCCGGATGTTGTCGTCGGTACTGGCGGGTATGTATGCGGTCCGGTGCTCTTGGCGGCGTCGATGCTCGGTATTCCGACGGTCGTGCATGAATCGAACAGCTATCCCGGCGTAACGACGCGGATGCTCGCCGGACGGGCAACGAAGGTCCTTGTCGCATTCGAAGAAACGCGGCGATGGCTGAAACGGTCAGACAACGTCGAAATCGCGGGAACGCCGGTACGAAGCGGCCTGAGCAGGGTCGGACGCGAGGATGGATGCAAGCATTTCGGCCTGGATCCTTCCGCGACGGTCATCCTCATTCTGGGAGGAAGTCTTGGCGCATCGTCTTTGAACAGAGCGATTGCCGCCATAGTCCCGGAGATCCTTCGCCGCGGCATTCGTGTTGTGTGGCAAACAGGAGGAGCCGAAGAACACGACTATCGCGCACGATTCGGCGCATCCGGAGTAGGCGTCATCGCCAGGTTCATTGACGACATGGGCCATGCCTACGCCGCTGCGGACTTGGTTGTTTGCCGTGCCGGAGCGTCAACGGTGGCGGAACTGACGGCGCTGGGCAAGGCGTCGATCCTGGTGCCATACCCGCATGCGGCCGCGGACCACCAAACGAAGAATGCGCGCGCGATGGAAGCGGCCGGAGCGGCAGTTGTGATTGTAGATGAAGAAGTCGAGCGATCGCTGAGCGACCGGATCTTTTTGCTTGCAACGGACAACAAGAGACTCGCAACAATGTCGGCCGCGGCGAAAGCGCGTGGCAAAGAGAACGCTGGAACTGAAATAGCACGAACAATACTTGGGCTCCTACGGACATGAGCAGTCGCGTGTTCAAATATAAGCTCGATTTTTACTATCAGCAGACGCTGCTGTATTTGTTCACCTTCGTTCTGTATGCGGGTATCCGCGGAAGCTTTGTCGAGGGCCAGTTCAGTTTTGCGTTCCAGGACCCGCTGGTGTATATCATCACCCTGTTCTTTGTGATGGCGCTCGGGACGTTATTCCTGAATCTTTGGCGCGATAGAAAGCTCATCGTTGAAGATTCCCGGCTCGTGTTTCATACCCGCTACCGTGAACGGGAAATCCGCATCGAAGACATTGAGTGGATCCATATCGGGCGCGACCTGGCGGTTCAGACGGCGGGCCGTTTTCAACAGGTGCTCATCAAGACCAGAGAGCGACGGAGGGCATATCGCATCCGTGTCGGCAGATATGAGCGCGTTCGGGAGCTTGTCATGGAGATGGAAAAGATCGCCGAACGCGTGCCGAAACACGAAGCGATACGAATGCCGGGCAAAAGGTTCCGATAACCGAGGAAAAAACGCACCGCATGTTTTCTTCTATTAAAAAAATCCACTTCATCGGCATCGGCGGCATCGGTATGAGCGGCATTGCGGAGATTCTGCTGGACCAGGGGTTCAAGGTCAGCGGCTCCGACCGCGCCTTTTCGGAGGTCACGGAACGCCTGCAGAAGCTCGGTGCGAAGGTCTTCGAGGGTCACAAAGCCGAGAACATTGCGGCCGATGTGGATTCGGTAGTGTATTCCTCGGCCGTCATGCCGGAGAACCCCGAGGTACGGGAGGCCTTGCGCCGCAAGATCCCGGTCGTGCGCCGTGCGGAGATGCTGGCGGAAGTCATGCGCCTGAAATACGGCATAGGCATTGCCGGAACGCATGGCAAGACGACCACCACCTCGATGATCAGCCTGGTCCTGATGGAAGGGAATCTCGACCCGACGGTCATCGTCGGCGGAAAGTTGAGCGGTCTGGGCGGAACGAATGCACGGTTGGGCAAAGGAGAGTTCATCGTCGTTGAGGCGGACGAATTCGACCGGTCCTTCCTGTCCATTACGCCGACGATCGCGGTGGTCACAACGCTGGAAACCGACCATCTCGACTGCTACCGCGACCTGGAAGACATCAAAGGGGCTTTCATCCAGTTCGCGAATAAAGTGCCGTTCTACGGGTTTGTCGTGCTGTGTCTGGATGAACCGGCGCTGCTGGACATCATGCCCCAGCTCAGTAAAAAGAAGATCATCACGTACGGACTGAACCCACAGGGTGACGTACAGGCGGTGGACATCCGCCACAAGGATAATACGTCGACCTTTACGGTCGTCCGAAGAAATGCCGAGCTCGGCGAGATCAAGATCCAGGTTCCCGGGAAGCACAACGTTCAAAATGCGCTCGCGGCGGTCTCGGTCGGGCTGGAGTTGAACATTCCGTTCGCAAAGGTAAAGGCCGGCCTGGAGAAATTCTCCGGCGTCTACAGAAGATGGGAAAAAAAGGGGGAGCTCAAAGGAGTCACGGTCTACGACGACTATGCCCATCATCCGACCGAATGCCGCGCCACGTTGTCGGGGGCAAAGGCCGGATGGCGTCGCCGCGTTGTCTGCGTGTTCCAGCCGCATCTGTACTCGCGCACCCGGGATTTTTACGAGGAATTTGGAAAATCCTTTCTGCTTTCGGATGTGCTGATTGTGACGGACGTGTATCCTGCGAGAGAAGAGCCGATCCAGGGGGTCACGGGCGAGCTCATTGTGCACGCCGCCATCGGCTTCGGGCACAAGGACGCGCATTATGTTCCCGACAAAAAGCAGATACCGGCGTATCTCCGCAAGGTGGTGAAAGAAGGCGATATTGTGATCACCATGGGTGCGGGCGATATCTGGAAATATGGCGAGCAGTTTCTGAAGGGCGGGTGACATGTTCTCGGTCGACGAAATACGCCGGTTCTTTCGCGGACGCATTGCGCTGGACGAGCCGCTCGCAAAGTTCACCTGGATGAAGGTCGGCGGCAGAGCGGATTGCTATCTGGAGCCGGCGGACAAACAGGACTTGATCGAGATCGTCCGGTATGTCCGACAGCACGACATTCCCTTCATGATGCTCGGCCGTGGAAGCAACGTGCTGGTAAGCGATGCCGGAATCCGCGGCGTCGTGATCAATCTGGAACAAGGGCTGACGAAAATCGAGGTAGCTTCGGGTGAAGTGAGCGCCGAAGCCGGTGTGCGCATCACAAAATTCGTGGATGTCTGCGTTCAGAACGGATTCGCAGGCGTGGAAATGCTCGCGGGCATACCAGGAACGGTCGGCGGCGGCGTGGTCATGAATGCCGGCGCTCATGGCGGGGAGATCGCCGATCATCTTGTCGATGTCGAAATCATGCAAGGCGTGGACGTTGTTCGCGTGCCCAAGGCGGAGTGCGGATTCCGATACAGGCATTCGAAGTTCGAAGGAGAGGTCGTCCTCTCCGCCCGATTCCGATTGCCGGCGGGAGACACGGAAACGCTGATCCAGCGGAGAAAGAAATTGATACAGTTGCGGAACGCCTCACAGCCGCTTGAGCTGCCGAACCTTGGATCGATGTTCAAGAATCCTCCGGGCAACTTTGCCGCCCGGCTGATTGAGCAGGCGGGCCTCAAAGGCAAGCAGATCGGCAATGCGCAGATCTCAGAAAAGCACGCGAATTTCATGGTGAACCGTGGCGGGGCAACGGCCGCAGACGTCATGAAGCTGATCGACCTCGTTCAACGGACAGTCTATCAGAACTCTGGAGTCCGACTCGAGCTTGAGGTGAAGCTCGTGGGATTCCAGCATGAAGAACAGGCGGCATGAGCTCACCGGAGCGCATATCGATCCTCGGGGTTCTCGCCATTCTTCTGGCAACAGTATTACTGGTTGTCGGAGGAAATCTCTGGAAAACGAACCTCAAGGTCCGGAACGTGACCGTCCGGGGGAACGTGAACGTCGAAAGCAACCAGCTCCTGCAATTAGCAGGGATCCCGAAGAACACGCCGCTGTATGACGTAGACCTGACGCACGTTCAACGGAATGTGTCAAGCCACTATTTCATCCGACGGGCAACGGTCGAGCGGGACCTGCCGGGCGGCATTCGCATCACGGTCGAGGAGCGCACTCCGATCGCGATCGTCGCGGCTGAGAAGTCGGTGTATCTCGACGAGGAAGGTGTCGTCCTTCCATCGACCGTATCGAGAATGATTTACGACCTGCCGGTGGTAAGCGGCATCCCGTCGGCGGAAGTCCTTACCCCGGGGACGGTCGTAGCAAATCCGGATATGCAAGAGGCGCTTCTTCTGCTCTCCGTGCTCAAGCAGGCGAATCGCGAGATGTTCCATCGTGTATCCGAAGTTCGCCTCAGGAACGGCGGCGACATTGTGCTGTATTCGGCCGAATGGGGCGTCCCCATCATCTTCGGCCGCGGCAATATTGCGGATAAGGTGGCCAGGCTCGAAATGTTCTGGACGGAGGAAGTCGTTGAACGGGGCGCACAACGCCTGCAATACATCGATCTGCGGTATGACGATCAGGTGGTTGCCCGCTGGGCGGATGAAATGAGTGTAGGGAGGAAGATGTGAGACCCCGACCCGAGCGAAGTCGAGGGTCGTGGGTAGTGAGACGTGAGATGTGGAAAGACAGAATGCAGTTAACATTCAACTGACAACCAGCAACTGACAACTGGCCACTGGTCACCGACAACTGAACACTAAACGCATTTGTTGCGACTGAGGAAACATGGAACAAGATATAGCTGTTGGACTCGACATAGGTACGACAAAGGTTTGCGCGATTGTTTCGTCGCCCGACGAGAACCATCCCGGGAAACTCAAGATCCTGGGAATCGGACGAAGCGCGTCGGAAGGTCTAACGCGGGGTGTGGTGACGAACATCGAAAAGACGGTCCAATCCGTCCGCGTGGCAATTGCGGATGCCGAGGCCCAGTCTGGCGTAAAGATCAACGCCGTCACGGTCGGGATCGCCGGTGATCACATTCAGAGTTTCCAAAGCCGCGGGGTCGTGGCCATCAGCCATCCCGATAATGAGATCACCAAGCTGGATGTGGACCGGCTCATCGAAGACACGAAACGGGTCGCTCTGCCGCTCGACCGGAAGATCATCCATGTCATTCCCCAACAGTTCATCGTTGACGGGCAGGATGGGATCTACGACCCGGTCGGCATGTCGGGTGTGCGAATGGAAGCCGTCGTGCACATTGTGACCGGACTCGTCACTGCGGCACAAAACATCTACAAGTGCGTTCAGCGGGCGGGACTTCAGGTGAACGACATGGTGCTGGAACCGTTGGCGTCGAGCTACGCGGTCCTGGATGACGAAGAGAAGGAGGTCGGCGTTGCGCTGCTCGATATCGGCGGCGGAACGACGGACCTGGCGGTGTTTGAAGAACGAACCATACGTCATACGGCGGTCATCGGCATCGCCGGGAAAAAAGTGACGGACGATATTCGCAAAGGGTTCGGGTTATTGACCGACCAGGCCGAGAAGTTGAAGATCGATGATGGGTTCGCCTACGAACCGGCGGTTGTCGATAACCAGCCCATTCTTCTGCCTGGCATTGGCGGACGACCTCCGATGGAGATTGACAAACGGCTTCTGTGTAAAGTCATTCAGCCGAGAATGGAAGAGATTCTTGAATTTGCAGCGATGGAGATCAAGCGTTCGGGGTATTCTCGTCACTTGTCGGCAGGCGTCGTGCTGACCGGCGGCGGTTCTTTGATTAAAGGAACTGCCGAGCTGGCGAAAGAAGTGTTGGGCATGCCGGTGAAGATCGGCATTCCGGCGGGATTTGGGTCGGGACTTGTGCGGGAGATCGAAAATCCGATCTATGCCACGGGCGTAGGACTAGTGATGCACGAACTCCGTCATC
>Ga0156245_1072_pt1 | contig 22751 bp, 13 predicted proteins | sample RifCSPlowO2_12_FD_107892 | JGI IMG/M metagenome (GOLD analysis project Ga0156245, IMG submission 107892) | Ignavibacteria bacterium RIFCSPLOWO2_12_FULL_56_21
TTTGATTAAGGGCTGGAAGGAAAAAGCGGGAAAATGAGATCGGATAAGATCACGCTGTCCCTGCGGGACGGGTGTGCATCCGCTGCTCGTATGACATGTAGTTTCGCTGGTCTTTACCTAGCGGTCGCGTAGCGACCGTGTGAACTTGGACCGACCATTTATAGTCGGTATTCTTAACAAGCAACGCAACCCCGTCGGGGACCGACGGGGTGACGCTTTTGGTGGGAGTGCGTCACCACGTCGCTGCCTGCCCGCCGCTTTCTTTGATTCATTACGGCAGGCGGGACGCGACGCGGCCTTCGGTGGTGAGTCCTAATCCCCCGCCCGACCGCTATGTGACATGAAATCGGGCGGGCGACCGTGAACGGTCGGGTTGTGTTCACTCCGTCCCTACGGGACGGGAAGGCCACGGGGTGAACCAGAAAAAGCCCCGGCGAAACATCGACCGGGGCTTTTTTGGGTGCTTGGCATTTGTCTCTTGAATTTTGCCTCTCTCTCATCTCACGTACTGCATCCTCATGCTTCTCGTCACACTCTTCCCGCTTTCATCCGTTGCCGTCATCCGGCAGATGTATGTGCCTGACGGCTGACTGGTGGCATCCCACTGCACCGTATGACTTCCTGCGGACAGTGTTCCGTTGACTAAGTCAGCCGTTTCCCTTCCCAGAAGGTCATAGACCGCTATCCGGACGTGCGATGCATTCTCCAGACTGAACGGGATCGTCGTCTCGGGATTGAACGGATTGGGATAGTTCTGGCCAAGTCCGAATGTCGTCGGACCGGCTTCGTGGTCGTTCTTCTTGACCGACTTTAAGAGCTCGATCGGCGCTTCTTTCTGCATTATCCGGTAGACATGTGCCAATTGACACACCAGGGCCGATTCTCTCTCAGGTAGGACTCCTGCGAGACGGAGCGCTATCTCTGTTCCTGCGAGTGTTCCCACAGGGACCCGCACGGAAAGCTTCTTCGATTCTCCGGCAAGTTTCGTCTGCAATTCGCCCGCCGTAAGGTCTCGGGTCACACTGACGTCCAAGCCCAGCTCTTCACTCGTCTTTCCCCAATTCCGAGCCGTCGTGACGACATCGAAGGCGATCGTATCCGTGCTGTTCGTTGCCGTCACAGGAATCGTGTTGAGGAACGACCAGAAGTTCCCTTCCGTGATATTGGGAAGCGTGTCGTTGACCGGGACAAACGACAGGAGCTTCGAACCAATTCTGGGTTGCGAGACATGGACCGTATAGGTCGCCCCTGTCGAGGTGTCCCGGATCGACAGCAGGCGGCTGTATTCAAGCGGAAGCGACTCGGAGACTGTCGTACCCGGAGTGACACGGCTCGAGAACGAGGAGGATGTGGATATCCTGTACAAGCCGCTGACTGCGGCCGGATGAGCCTCGATGATCGAAGATGGTTTAACACCTCCAGATACGGAAAGCTCTGGGTCTGAACCCGACCCCACCGAAGTGACAGACCATTCACCGCTCGTCCTGACCGCACGCAGGAGTTCACCGAAATACGGCCATTCCAACACGATGTTCTCGCCCGAAAGTACGCTCAATCGTGGCGGCGACGGGTCATGCTCCCAGGTGAAGTCGTCGAAGGCCAGGAACACCGTTGCTGTCGACCATTGGCCGTACTGATCCCGTTCCTGATACACTTTGTGACTTACATCAGCGCTATAGGGGGGCCCTTCGTTGACATATTCCTCCTCCTGATCCCACGCCACAAACGTCCGGTCGCCGTATCGTAATACGCGGGGGTCTTGTGCAAAGCTGAGCGACAGTTCGAACGCCCCCACATCCCAATACCCGATCGAGCCGCTTCCTTCGACCGTCACGGGCGATGACCAGGAACTTGTGTAATCCCGGAGCGCGATCGTTCCATCGGCTGCGCCGTAGGCCGTGGTCATCGTTGTGTTGTCTGCTTCCGGATTCGACAGAGGACTGAGCGATACCGGTGCGCCGGAACTTGAGCCGCAGTGCGTCCAATTCTCTCCGTTGTCGGTCGTGCTCCAAGTCTGAAACGTAAAAGCACCCGATTGGTACACGACGTAGACATCCGATGCGCCACCGTTGTTTTTGACGGTTACCAGCGGCACCGGAACGAACCCCGAGACCGAAGCGATTGTCACCGGACTCGACCGCCAGGAGCCGGAGATGAGGGAGGAGAAGAGGACGGAATAGCTTCCCCCGCCGTTGCTGCGCCGCCAGACTACGTAATAGTTGCCGTCATAACCGCCAACGTTGGTCAGGGAGGGAAGCTCGTTCCCGCCGGTGCCGGAAGAGACGCGAACCTCGTTGGAAAACGAACCGGTTCCCAACTTGACCGACGACCAGAGCTCCCCCATGCTGCAGTAGGCCAGGACAAACTCCGTGGCGTTTGACAGTTGCACCATGCGATGCTGGCCGTTGTTCGCCAAGACCGAGGAGATGTTCGATCCGAGATGGGCTTTGTAGTTGGCCGTTACCGAGCGGGTTCCCCAAGACTTGAAGATGACGGGTGTCTCGTAGTAACCGCCTGTGAAATTCGTGGGAGTGGTCAAAACCGCTCCGGACGTATCCCAGGAGCGAAAGATGCCTGTAAAGTCCGAGATGGTCTGAGTTTCCGGGGCACGAACGGAGTAGTAGGGGGGAGTGAGATTGGGTGGATTCCCTCCCTGATTGAGAAAAGTTCCTCCTGATTGTTGGTTGTAGGCGCCGGTGACAGAGTACGGCGACGTAAACGAGTAGAAAACAGAGTTCGACTGGGTCCCGTCCGAATGGAGATACCATGGATCCTTCATCCCGATTTGGCCACCTTCTGCCCCGTTTTCGAGGAGTCTCGCCTTGAGTATTGTAGAGTTCATCGTCGTGAAATTGGCATCCTCGTCATCACGAGTCATCGACTCGGGCGGAGTTAGGGTTTTTGAAAGCGTGAAGTCCGTGACAACGCCATTCCAGTCTTTGTGCTTGTTTGTGCTGAAGCGTTCGTTGTTCGTCTTTGCAGTGTGAGAGTTCGCATCCGAAAAGCCGTATGCGGCGCTCGAAGCGACTGTTTGTGTACCGTCGATGGTGAACGAGCCTCCAGCATCTGCACCCGCAACCTTGTTTGTGAACGTTACCCAGCGCCGCTGAAGTTCGGGGCGACGTGTTTCATATTGCGTCCGGGCTCGCGCAATTTGTTGCGGCGTGAATGTGTTCCGGCAATCCCACATTGCTCCACCAAATGCCGGCCCCCTTGCGTATGACATAAAGTTGTGAACGTTCACACTTTCGAGGCCATCGACATCATAAGATAACTCGCCGCAGGGACCGGACTGGTCCGGATCACCCACATATACGCAAGCAGAGTTGAAGTTGTATTCAGGCGCTCTGGCATCCTCGGCATAATCGTCCGTAATCAGATCTCCTGTGTCGTCCGCGTTCGATTCATCCGCACAGGTGGGATCATAAATGTCGTCCATGAACGTATGGAACAGGTTGAAATAATGTCCTACTTCATGCGGTACGACAGGAGATAGATAGGAGTTCCCGCCAATAATGACACTTTGGGTCGACCGTTCATTCTCAGAATCCAACGGCGGCGCAAAGGAACTGACGCCGCCATTACCTTCAGGACACACGTAGAGATTTAGCGTGTTGCTCACATTGGCGGATGATAGATCGTCCCAGCCCTCATGGGACAGGGACGACCAGTCAGCGAAGTACGAGTTATTGATGTGGCCGATCGATTGGATGAAAAATCGCATCTTTGCTCCCGCATAAGCGTTGTTGAGGATTGCAAGCATCGTGGGAGCATCCTCTTCATCCACACCGCCGGTGCCGTTTGTGTAGTGTATGATATGGAGCGCGATGGGGATGTCGACCCAGCCGACTTGTTCCAAGTTTACATAAGCCGCTCCCAGTCCACTGTCAACAGGAAGTGTTGAAAAGAACAGTGTACGGCAATCAATGTTACTCGTATCCGGTTGTGCGTATGCCGCGCAGGTGCAGAGAAGAATGAGTCCGATAAGTGATTTCATGGCAAAACCTCAGAATAGGGTGAAGTGATAGACATCGGCCCTTTGCATTGTCCGGGGCGTTTCCTATCTTACACCCGCAGACAACGAGCGCGCTCCGCTACTGCGGGGACATTCAGAGCCGTCGTTTGCGATGTTCAAGGCCGTGCAGTTCTAAGCTGCGCGGCCTTGTTGCATCTTTTCCGTGTGCAATCAGGCGGGGCGCGACAGTTCAAGAGGGCCATCGAATGTTTCATCTTTGCCTTCCCCGAATGACAACACCGCGATCATTGGCGCTTCCCACTGCTACAACCAGACTTTTGCCAACAGTCACCGATTTCAAACTCAGATCCCCATTCAAATCGAAGAATTGCTTATACCACAGCCAGCTTGCTCCATTGAAATGCCCCAATTCGCCGTATGCGCCAGCCACAAAAATGTCATTCTGCGCTCGACCACGGATGCTCTTGAGCAATCCACCCTCCTCAGTGCGATTCCATCGAACCGTTCCCTCTCCGTGCGTGGCACTTGATAATTCCCATATGGTTCCCCCATCCAACGCCCATACGGATTCCTTCGAATCCGTCCAAATGCTCGTCACGAGACCGGTGAGGCTATCGTCCCGTTCTCCCCTATATGGGGGGACATATTCGTAGCGTTTCTCAAACACACCGTTGACGCCGTGGAGAAGGACGCTCGATTGATAGTTCGAGCGATCATAGCCCGATATCCACACGTCATCGTCCCCCGTTCCCCAGATGTCCAGCAGGTCGCATGCCGTGCCGCTTTCCAATTTCGTCCAAGTAGATCCGTTGAATCGGGCGAGTGCGCCTGTCGATCCAACAATATACAGGCTACCCGAAGCGTTGCTCCACATCTTGTAGATCCATCCCGTCCACGCGTCGCTGGTGATATCGAAAGTTGTCCACTTAACACCGTTCCAATGCATCGGCTGATTACTCCCTACCCAGACATTCGAGACATTGAACGCCCAAATAGTGTGCAGTTGAGACAGATACAATGAACCTTGATAGGGATAATATACTCTCTCCAGACGCCATGACAATCCATCCCATTTTGCCAAGTTGTATCGTTCAGGGTCCAACTGCCCTGATGAATCTCCCAAATACAAATCGCCAACGGCCCACACGGTCGTGTCATTGATGATGGCGACGTCGTAGAGGACGCTCGAGTTGCCGTCGCCAACTGAGTCGACCTCCCATACAATCGAGTGGTCGGTGGTATCCAGCCCGACAAGAGGAGGTGGTGGCGGAGGTGTAGAGTGGGTGCAGGATCCGAGAAGAGCCGCGAAGAGGAGGAAGGTGATGGGAGTTAGGAGAGAATGCAGAGACCAGAATGCAGAAAACAGAATGGAGAATGCAGAGGACAGAATGCAGGTGGCAGAAGTCAGGGGTCGGAAGTCACAGGTTAGTGAAGAAACATTTGAACGCGATTGGCGCGGGCAGTCGTGACGTAATTGCCCTGACTCGGGATCAGATCGGGGAAGAATCAACCAATTGCGTGTGGCGGGATGCATGCGGCCCTCGGGGGGTATGTTTGCATTCAATATCTACGTCCCCCCCCCTCACTGTCAAGACAATTCTTCTGCGTATCATTTTTGATGTGCGCTGCAACAATCTCGATTCCGAGAATCGCGATTAGCCTTTGCGAGCATTTCCCCACATATGTGCTGACTCTTGCGCAATGTCATCGTTTCTTGAAATCAGGACGATGTATCTTCATGCGATCAATGCACATGCGATCATGGAGTGCAGAGTTCACCACGTCGCTTCCGCGACGTGACTTTCAGTACTAGTGCCGTTTCCAATAATTAACCTTGCAATGCCCTTGAATAGAAGCATTGGAAACGGGCACTAGTGCTCGCTCCCACACAATCTTTATTAGTGGGAGCGGCACTAGGTCTTGATACCGGCCGTAAACGGTCGGGTTATGTTCACACCGTCCCTATCAGTTCCGTCGAGGAACCACTATTTCGAATACGAAGGAGCTTGCTATGACAACTATGCAACCGACGACGTTGTACCACAACCATGAAATGTCTGTCCATAAGAAACAGGCGAAGACTGCTGCTTCGCCCGCAAAGACCGACCAGAAGACGGCTGTACCTCCAACACTCCGCATGAAGAATGCGACAACAAAGATCCCGAGCATCGAGCCGTAGAAGAGCGAGCCAATAATGTTCACGGCTTCGATCAACGATCCCAGTCTTGCCGCATATTGGGAAAAGACGATCGCATACACTCCCCATCCCGCCATCGCGATCCTCGACACCAGAAGGATGTGCCGATCGTTCGCTTCTCGACGGATCAATCGCTTGTAGACGTCGACAACGGAGCACGTCGCAAGGCTGCTCAACTCGCCGCTGCTCGACGACATTGACGCCGCAAACACGCACGCGAACACCAGTCCCACAAACCCCGCGGGTAAGTACGTTAGGACGTAAGTAAGAAAGATGTAGTTCGTGTCGTTTGGGTCGACTGTCGGATCGTCTGCGACGATCGCCGCACGTGCGCTTTCCCTGGCGCTGGCCTTCATCTCCGTCTGTTCGGCAATTGCCCCCCTCACTTCTTCTTCTCGTCCGGCATTTCCTTCCTTGCGAGCAGCCAGAAATTCACGATACGACGATTGCTGCGCCTCGTGCGCAGCTGCGTACTTCCGTTCCGCTTCGGCAAACGCATCCGCGTGTGGTCCCGAACGGATTTTTTCCACAACGACAGGATTGAAGAATACCGGCGGACGTTCAAACTGATACACAACGAACACCATAACGCCGATGAGCAGAATGAAGAACTGCATGGGCACTTTCGCCATGCCATTGAACAAAAGTCCCAGACGGCTTTGGGTAAGGGATGCGCCGGTCAGGTACCGCTGCACTTGCGATTGATCAGTGCCGAAATATGCAAGCGCGATGAATAATCCACCGATAAGCCCCGACCAAAACGTATACCGATTCGAAAGGTCGAACGTAAAATCGACGGCGTTGAGCCGGCCGTTAACGCCTGCGATGCGGAACGCGTCCACGATGCCGACGTCGTCGGGTATGATGAAGAACGTAACGAGGAATGCGACCATCATTCCCGCCATGATGATCGTCAGTTGCTGAACGTCGGCCCAGTTGACCGCTTTCACCCCTCCTGTCGTCATGTAGATAATGATCGCCCCTCCGATCGCCGCGGAAGTCCACCGTATGTCCCATCCGAGCATTACTGAGAGAATGAGCGACGGCGCATAAATGGTCATTCCCGCCCCCAATCCGCGCTGCACGAGAAAGAGAAACGCGGTCAATGCCCGGGTCTTGAGGTCGAAGCGATGTTCGAGGAATTCATATGCGGTAAAGACGCCCAATTTACGATACAGCGGGACAACAGTAACACAAAGAATGACCATCGCGATCGGGAGCCCGAAGTAATACTGTACGAACCGCATGCCGTCGGCATACGCCTGTCCCGGAGTGGACGTGAATGTGATCGCACTCGCCTGCGTCGCCATGATAGAGAGAGCAACGGCATACCACGGGAGGCGGCGGTCGGCTAGCAAGAACCCCTGGACATTGCGGCTCCCCCTCCCTTTCCATACGCCGTATGCCACCAGACATCCAAGCGTCGCTACAAGGACAAGAATGTCGAGCGTTCTCACCGGAATGCCAAGGTCAAAAGGTAGGAGAGGATGACTACAACGGCGAGTTCAGCGATAACGAGGACATACCACCGGCGCCACGTACCGAGGAATCTCGGCGGGGCGGAGTCTTCGCCGTCCGTGGGAACTGCTGGGTCTGGACGGATTTCGCTCACTTTGTTGCGGAAAGTGAGAGAATATTTGCGAGCATCCGGTAGGCCCCGGGGACGCCGGCCGGTATCTGTCGGAACAGGGCCAATCCGGTGTACACGAAGTGACCTTTGCCCACCTTGGCGACGAGCAACCCGCCATCGCGGGAAGGCTCGCCCGCATCGTTGCTGCCCAGGATCGCCTGATACTCATGTGACCACCTTGATGCATAATAGAGTCCGCGTTCCTGGACCCATCCGGCAAAGTCTTCCTTCGTAATCCTGTTCGGCATCCTCACAACTGGATGGTCCGTCGCCAGGATTCTCATCTCTGCATCCTCTTCCGTTACCCGCTCCCGTCCGATCGTGAGCGGATAAGGCCCGATATTCTCCGATTCTCCTCGAGTTGTCGTCACATACTGTACCAGATATGTGCCGCCGGTCCGCATGTACTCCAAAAGCCGTTGTCGGACGGACCTCAGAACGGGCCGCGTATTATGCGCCCGCACGCCTGCTACGATTGCTGTGAACTTCGAAAGTTGTGCCGTCCGCAGGTCGTCATCTGAAAGCAACGTGACGTTGTACCCGCATTGCCCAAGCCCTTCAGGAATCTCATCTCCGGCCCCCATGATATAACCGACCGACGACCCGCGCGTTGCCAGTTCAATCCTCAGGAGTTTTGCGGATGCCGAAGAATATAACGTCAACGGTGGAATGTGATCATACACCGCAGATGTTGCCGATAGTGTATGAGTCGAGCCGTCAACAATAACAGATGCCTCCAATGTCCCGCTCACCGCACCGTCCTCTGGTTGCACGGTGAATTCGACAGTTTCCTGTCCACCCTTTTCGATCCGGGGAATTGTCCGGTTACGCGGTTGAACCGACCATCCGCGCGGTGCGGAAAGTCGCACTGAAGCATTCTCCACCGACCGAATAGCATCGACACGGACGGTAACGGGCTTGGATTTCGTATCCGCGAAGACCCAAACAGATGAGCTCAATGCGACACGGACAGGAGGTGAGATATGCAACGGCCTGTACATCTCCCCTTTGACCGGATCGACGGAACGATACCTGACCGGAATGTCGAGGTCGAGAGCGGCCTCTCCAAGCACAAGTCTGACTTTTGCCGTGAGGGTGGGAGGACCGTCGGCTTCTCCAATGAGCGACGAATCCCTGATCTCATAACGGGCAGTTTTCGGAGGTGAATCAAGCCAGAATGGTTGACTGATGGGGATCGATGAAGGCACGACGCCTCGAAGGACGATTCGGACCTGTGTGTTGAGCGGCAACGCGCGCGCGCCCGCAGGCTTCCCTCCAAGTCCATCGACGCTCCACTGGTCCAGATTCCAGGCATACACAGACCTGTTGACAACGGACAACGTAATCACAATGCTGTCACCACGCACATACGTCTCCGCGTCGCTCAATGCGTCGATCCAGAGGCCGCTGCATCCGCGGATGACATCCGAGATCTCGCGCCGCTTTACATCCACCCAGGGGTCCGGAGGCAATGTATTCAACGTTCGCATCATTGCCAACAACAAGGGAACGCTGCGATGTGGGACGGACATGGAGAAGGTTGCCTGCAAAGAGTCGACCAAGGGGAGCATTTTCTCTCCCCCTTCTATTCTCGACCACGTCATGTCGATGCCGTCAAACAAATCTGATCGAGCCGTGTCGCCGGCAACGTGTTGAAAATCATTTATGGCTTCGCCGCGATTCTGCGCGGCCCCAAAACCCTGAGACTTGTGCATTGTTCGAGCGATCCCCGCGAGCTCGGCATAGGAGAGCCCGAGGATCGGATCGTACTGGCCCAGGTCGATTGCAGCGGAATTCGGCGGTGGTGCGGGACGATCTCCTTGTCCGAATCGAAAGGCGTTCCACACGATCCGATTTGCACGCCATGGCTTTAGCGCGGGGAACTGCTCCGCATTCATGGCCGGTGAACCGGCTGCAACGAATGCTTCAGCTGCAAGAATTGCCGAACTTGTGTGGTTTCCGTGCGTGCCGGCATCCGATGTGAAGCGCGTAACGATGACGTCCGGACGAAATCTCCTGATCACGCGCACAACATCGGCTGCGATTTCCTCCCTTCCCCAAAACTCCAACGTCTCCTTCGAAGTCTTCGAATAGCCAAAATCTATGGCCCTGGTAAAGAACTGTTCTGCTCCGTCGATTTTACGGGCGGCAAGAAGTTCGTGCGTTCGGACCATCCCCAAGAGACTGCCCTGCTCGGTTCCCAGGAGGTTCTGACCTCCTTCGCCGCGGGTCATGGACAAATATGCAGAACGAAGATGGCGCCCATTTGCCATGGCAGTAAGAAAGGCGGTGTTCTCGTCGTCGGGGTGTGCGGCCACATACAGAACCGACCCGAGGACCGACAGCCGCTGCACGGCATGGTGGAGTTCGGCCGCGCTCATGGAGCGCGGACTTTGTCCGTTCGTAGTCTCAAAAAAGAGAATACTCAAGAGGAGCGTTGCGGAAGTCCTGGACATTCAGGGAGTTCGGAGGAGTGAGAAAAGGGTGACTATTTGCGAAATATATGGCCTGTCCGCCTGATGTTCAAGCAATAATCCCTTCCTTTTGGCATCTTAGTGCTTTCGGGAGAGCAACTTTCGTAGGTCTTAGGTCGTCTAACTTCCGGCCTCTTGTGCTCTGCGCAGACCGCATGAGGGAATCCATGACGTTCGACAGACCGTTGGGCCCCCACTCCATTTGCAGCGATTCACGGACACTGTTGTGTAACGCTTCACAAAGGTGGAAGACATGAAGAGTATCCTGCGTCGTAAAGCCGTTTTCCTGCCCATCGTCATTGTAGTTCTTAGCTTGCTTTCTTACATCACGTTTTCACCGAATGATACGGCTGCGATTGCAACGACTCAGGCGCAAGAAGGGCCGTTCCAGGTGAGCATTAAGACGAGCGGCGAGATCCGGGCGGCAAATTCCTTCACGCTCACGGTCCCGCGTTCCCGCTACGGCCAGGTCCAGATCGTGTATCTCATTCCCGAAGGCACGACTGTCCAGGCCGGCGAAGTCGCAGCTCGCTTTTCGACGACGGAAGTCGACAAGACGATCCAAGAAAAGGATTCGGAACTGGGGATCCTCAGGTCCGACCTTGTCAAGATGAAGGCCGATCAGGAAGCGCGGCTGTGGGAGTTGGACGCGGCAAAGAGAAACGCCGAGCTCGCCCACTCACAGGCACAGCTTCAAATGGAGAAAATGAAATTCGAGGCGGAGATGGCTCGGAAAGAAGCGGAGATCAACCTCGAAAAGAGCCGTCTTTCTTTTGAACAAGCGAAGAGAAAGATCGTCTCCCAGGGAAGAGTGGACAAGTCCGACACAGAAAAAGCCCGCCTCAAGATCCTTCAGGTTGAAAACGACCTCGCCCGCGCCAGACAGGACAAAGACATGTTCACGTTGAAGGCCCCCATGCAGGGTCTGGTTGTGTACGAGATGAACTGGAGCACCGGTCGCAAGGTGAATGTCGGCGATTCCCCATGGCCCGGCATGGCCATCATCAGCCTTCCTGACCTCTCAAAAATGCAGGCAATAACGAATATTAATGAAGTGGACATCAGCAAAGTCAAGAAGGACCAGCAGGCCAACATCCGGCTCGACGCATTCGCCGACATGACGTTCCCTGCGAAGGTCGTGTCCGTCGGGACTATCGGGCAGCAACGGGACCGCAATTCCGGCATCAAGACGTTTGAGGTCATCCTCGACATCGTTGGGTCAGATCCTGCGCTGAAACCGGGAATGACCACGAGCAACGAAATCGTCATGGAGACGATCCCTCAGGCCGTTTTCATACCACTTGAATCTGTGTTTGAGAAAAACGGAAAGCTTGTCGTGTATAAAATGAACGGCGGCTCGCCCGAAGCGACCGAGGTGCAGATCGGCGCGAAGAACAGCAATTTTGTTGTGATCGCGAACGGACTCAACGCCGGAGAAAAGGTCACCCTGCGGGACCCGACCGAGCAATCCGAAGAAAAATCCAAACCCAGCCCGGCGAAGGAGGCTCGCTTGTGAATCTAGGGGAGAACGCGCGCATAGGTATGACCGGACTTGTCACGCACAAGCTCCGGTCCGTACTGACGGCGCTCGGCATCATCTTTGGCGTCGCGGCGGTTGTGGCCATGCTGTCCATCGGCGAGGGTGCACGACAGGAATCGCTCGAACAGATCCGCCTTATGGGGGTGAACAACATCATTATCCGCTCCAGGGAAGCCACTGCCCAGAGTTTCGGCAAATCCAAAGCCAATTTTTCGCCCGGACTGACTGCTCTCGATGCCGAAGCGATCGTCGCCGTCTGCCCGCAAGTAGATTATGCGGTCACACAATGGGAAAAGACGGCTCCTGCCATGTTCCGGAGCGAGCGACGGGACGTGAAAGTGGTGGGTACAACACCGGCATTCCTGGATGCCTTCGGGTACAGAGTTCAAGAAGGGAGTTTCCTGCAGCCGGCCCACGTGAGGGATCAAAGCAACGTGTGTGTCATCGGCAGCGGCGTGAAGAATGCAATGTTCCATTTCCAGAATCCCATCGGTCAACAGTTCAAGATCGACAATCAGTGGTTCACCGTCATCGGCATCATGGAATCGCAGATGGCCCCGGCCAAGAAGATCGCCGACCTGGACGTCCGTAATCTCAACCTGGATGTCTACGTACCCCTCACGACCGCACAGTACAAGCTTGAGCGCTTCATGTCCGGAGGTTCGGGATCGATGACCTTCATGGGGGGCGGTGTCATGTTCTCTTCAAGCGACCGGACGCCCATCCCGCGTGACCGTCTTGACCAGATCACCGTCAAGGTGGCTTCCGAGGATTGGATCGGGGAGGCGACGACGGTTATCCAACGAGTACTTGCGCGGCGGCACTTCGGCGTTGGCGATTACGAGGTCATCGTTCCGGAAGCCCTGCTTCAACAAAGCCAGAGAACACAGCAGATCTTCAACATCGTGATGGGAGCAATCGCGGGTATTTCGCTTCTCGTCGGCGGCATTGGGATCATGAACATTATGCTTGCTTCCGTGATGGAACGAACGAAGGAGATCGGCGTTCGCCGCGCCGTCGGCGCAACGCGCGCAGATGTGCTGGGACAATTCCTTTTCGAAGCGATTTTTCTGAGCATCGTCGGCGGCCTTCTGGGCATCGGCGTCGGATACTCGCTGACCAAGATCATTACGCTGTATGCAGAATGGCGGACCGTGGTCTCCATTCCAGCCATGCTCCTGGCGTTCAGCGTATCGGCGGCCGTGGGCATTGCGTTCGGCTACTACCCGGCCCGCAAAGCTGCCATCCAAAATCCCATCGAATCATTGCGGTATGAGTAAGCGTGCAGTGTTTATAAAGAGAACATTCGCTTTAGCCTTCGGTTGGTTTTTACTTCCCGGTACACTGGCAGCCCAAACACCGGTACGAATTTCCCTGCAAGATGCGATCGGGCTTGCACTGAATCAAGGATATGCTGTTCACAGTGCCACATCATCCTACCTGGTTTCAAAGAAGACGTTGGAGGCGGAGCTGCGACGACAACGAACCTCCGTCAATCTGAACCTCAACCTCCCGACATTCCGCGAATCGCTTTCCAGTCAGTTCAATCCTGCGACGCAGAAGTACGAATACTACCAAATCCAAACGACGGAACTCCAGAGCGGGCTGTCCATCAGCCAACCCTTGTCCTTTACGGGCGGGGTCGTCTCCTTTCAGCAGACGCTGCTCGAGAGGTCGCAAATCAACGGCCTGACAACGTCCAGCTCGACCGACTACTTTAGCAATTTCTATCTGCAGTTCAGACAGCCCTTGTGGACGCCGAACGTATACCGTCAGACAAGCGAGCGGAATGCCATACAGCTTGAACAAGCCGAGGCGGAGTATGTAAAGGACAAGCTCGACATTACGTATTCCGTCACAGAAGCTTTCTACGACGCTCATAGGCTGTCTCAACGTCTGACGATTGTACGGGATCAGGTTCGGCAGAACGAGGATTCGTATCAAACTGCGAAGAACAAGTTCGCCGGCGGGCTTATACCGGAAGTCGACTATCTTCAGTCGGAAGTCGACCTTGTCTCCAGCAACAACGAACAAGCCACGACCGAGCGGGAATACCTTCGCGCCCTCAATGTCCTGCGATTGTTGCTGGGCATTCCCGCCGACCAGCCGGTGGAGATAACTGCCGACCTGACGTTCCGGTCAGTGCCCGTCGACCAGGCGAAAGCAGTGGAGCAGGCGCTTGCGTCGCGTACGGAAGTCATTTCCGCCGAACGGTCGGTCGACCTGCGTCTCATGGATATCGAGTCAGCAGAGGCCCGGAACTCGTTCCGTATGGATATCCTTGCTTCGTACGGCATCAACGGAAACGCGCCGCAATTCGACCGCATCTTCCGAGATTTCGGACGATCTCGTGCTGCGTCGTTGACAGTGAGCATTCCCTTGTTCGATTGGGGCAGCAATGCATTGGACGTTGAAGCCGCCGTCGTCCAGCATGAGAATGCGATCGCGACGTCCGTCAATACGCGCGACCGCATCAGGCTGGAGATCATCGACCTCGTCAACCGCATTCGTTCGACTGAATCACGGATTCAAGTCCTCGATAAGAACGTTACCGTTGCCCAGAAAAGTTACGATATCAGCATGGCGCGGTTCCGGGCCGGGACAATCAATCGAAACGATCTCGCCCAGGCGCAACAACGCCTGACCACCGCAAAGTTGAACTCCCTCAACGCGCTCATCGACTACCAGATCGGTATGGCCGATCTGAAACGTCGAACGCTTTGGGACTTCGAAACGCATTCACCCGTAAGAGCTGACATGGACGACAAGAGACACTGAACGTTCGCACCCGCACATACTACTTCATCCTTCCCTTTGAGCCCTTCCTTTTCTATCTTGGGGTGCCTCAACTATCAAAGGGCCCTCATGAAGTCTCGCAGTTCTGTATTCTTCGCAACTATCCTCCTTCATGCATTTGGCTGTCACACATCCCCTCCCGATCGGTCGGAGTGGTCAGGAGCTCTGACTCTACACAGCGGCACGCTTCTTCCCTTCCACATGACGCTCGATCTCACGGGACCCGCACCGTCGGGCTTCTTTACAGTGGGTGACGAACGGACGCAGATCCCTGAATGCCGGACGACCTCCGATTCCATCATTCTCGAGTTCTCCGAATATGGCGCATCCTTGCGAGGCCGTTGGGACGGAAGCCGACTATCCGGGTCATATTTCCGATACCGGTCCGACACGACATCGATTCCATTTTTCGCCGCACCGTTGGGTTCGGAAGCTTACGCCCGCACAGCAAGTTCGCCGCCTGGCGTTGCCCTGGTCGGCACGTTTCAGGCGTACCTCCAGGGTTCGAGCACGGTCGATTCTTCCACTACCGGAGTTTTCTGGAGTCGCGCTGATTCAGTCTTTGGTACACTCATCGCACCGGATGGAGACTACGGACTCTTCGCAGGCGTACAACGGGGCGACAGCGCGTATCTGGGACGATTTACCGGATGGCAAGTTCTCAAGCTGGAACTTGGACGAACAGGGGCATCATGGTCCGGCCGGCTATTTGTCCGCGGCGGATCCCCCACGCCTTTTCAACTTGAACCCCGGCCCACAGCCGAACCTGAGGCAACACCCGACAAGATCACCGCGGCGGCCGATCCAAAAGCGAAATTCAGATTCTCCGGTCTGACAACCGAGGGAATGTTTCTCACCGAGACTTCTTCCAAATTCAAGGACAAAGCGCTTATCGTAGACATCATGGGGACATGGTGTCATAATTGCATGGACGCGGTTCCCATCCTTCAACAATTGTCCAAAGAATACGGTCCCAAAGGACTGGAGGTCGTGGGACTTTCCTTTGAGATCTCGGACGACACTTCGCTTGCGAAACGGAATATCGAGCTGTTTGCACGAAGGCACGGTGTCACGTACCCCCTGCTCTTTTGCGGAAGCACTGAACCGGTGTACACGGACCCGCAGCTGAAGTCCCAGCTGAAGAACTTCTATGCATATCCTACGACGCTTTTCATTGACCGATCCAGACGCATTCGAAGCGTGCATGTCGGATTTCGTGGACCTGGAACCGGAGACGCATATCAACGGGAGATCGAAACACTGTATCGTCATGCCGAAGAGATTGTGAAATAAAGGGGAATGCATGAAGACGTATCAGCTCTACATTGATGGAAAGTTTGTCGAGGCGGCTGACGGTCAGACCTTCACGTCGATCAACCCATTTTCCCAGGACGTCGTCGCCACGGTGTCCCGCGCAGGAGTGATTGACGCACAACGCGCAGCGGCCGCCGCAAGGAAAGCTTTCGACGCAGGTCCATGGCCCCGCCTCACTCCTGCCGAACGAAGTGAATACCTGAAAAAGGTGGTCGATAAGATCAACGAACGTCAGGCAGATCTTGTTGCGTTGGAGGTGGCCGATTCCGGATCGACTATCAGAAAAGCCAAGGAAGACATACACTTGTCCGCCCGGAATTTGAACTATTTCTGCAAGATGGCGGCGATGACATTCGAAGGAGATATCGAAGGACTTTCAAAACCGGGATTTTCGAAAAATGTACTGGCATGGGAGCCCGTGGGAGTAGTTGGGGCGATTATTCCATGGAATTTTCCGCTCAAGATGGCGATATGGAAGCTTGGACCCGCACTCGCCGCTGGCAACACGGTAGTATTGAAGCCTTCAGAGTTGACACCAGTGACGGCTATGGAGCTGGCCAAGATGTTCGACGAAGCCGGGTTCCCGCCCGGAGTCGTCAATATCATTCCCGGATTCGGGCCAGAGGCCGGAGAAGAGCTCGTGCGGAATCCGTTGGTGGACAAGGTTGCATTCACCGGGTCAACCGCAGTCGGCCGACGTGTGATGGCCGCGGCATCGGAAACATTGAAGAAAGTGACGCTGGAGTGCGGTGGAAAGTCGGCGAATATTGTTCTCGACGACGCCGATATGGAACTGGCTGTCGATGGGGCATTGTATGCTATCTTTTACCACCAGGGCCAATGCTGCGAAGCCGGCACGAGGCTCCTGCTCCCAGCATCGAAAGCCGATGTGTTCCTGGAACGACTCCTGGCAAAGACACGAAAGATCAAACTTGGGGATCCGGCAGATCAAACCACGGACATGGGACCTCTTGTTTCTCAGAAGCAGCAAGAGCGGGTGCTGGGGTATATCGCCGAAGGTACGCGGCAAGGCGCAACGCTCGTGCATGGCGGCGGGAAGCCGAAAGACCCGTCTTTGTCAAAAGGATTCTTTGTCGAGCCAACCGTTTTCAGCGGCGTGATAAATTCCATGACAATCGCAAGAGAGGAGATCTTTGGCCCCGTTCTGTCTGTCATGACGTACGACACGGACGACGAAGCGGTGGCCATTGCAAACGATTCGATCTACGGTCTCGGCGGCGGCGTCTGGTCGAAGGACCCTGAGCGAGCCCTCCATGTGGCGCGGCGGCTTCGCGCTGGCACAGTCTGGATCAACGAATGGCATTTGATCAGTGAACGCGCTCCTTTCGGAGGGTACAAACAAAGCGGCGTCGGGCGGGAATTTGGCGTCGAGGGGATCAAAGAATTCATGGAATCGAAGCATCTGCACATCGACGAGGTCGGCGTGCGGGAAAAGAAGTTTTGGTACGATACGGTCGTGCCAAGATCGTAGACACTTTCACTAACGAAAACGTCATGGATATCCAACGAAAGACTGTGCTGGTCCTGGGCGGGTGGGGTCTTGTTGGCAGGGCTGTCTGTCGGCAAATGGCCGTTCACAAACCGAGGAAGATCATTGTCACCTCCCTGCTGGAACGCGAAGCTCGGGAGGCCGTCGCCGAGTTGAGAAAAGAATTCCCGCGGGAAAGAAAATCGCTGTTCGTCCCATGGTGGGGCAATATTTTTCTCCGTCATGAACTCAAGGACCGGCCGAGGGAGGTGCTCCTGAGCAATAAGGCCACTCGACAAATGCTCATTGACGACCTGCTGGGTGAATTCGCGTCGGACCTCCTCGAACGCCAGACGATCTTCAAATTGTTGAACGATCACAATCCGGAGATCGTCGTCGACTGCATCAATTCAGCGACAGCGATCGCGTATCAGGACTTATTTCAAGCTTCGCGCGATGTCCGGCGCCAGCTGCAGCGCCGCACAGCCGACGACGCCCTTGTCGAGGCCACCGAACGACTGCTGGTCACGCAATATGTCCCCCAACTTATTCGCCATGTTCAGATCATGTATCGATCCATGCATTACGCCGGTACAAGACTGTATGTGAAGATCGGCACCAGCGGAACGGGAGGCATGGGTCTCAACATTCCTTATACGCACAGTGAGGAGCGTCCGTCGAGCGTTCTGCTGAGCAAATCTGCGGTTGCGGGTGCTCATACAATGTTATTGTTCCTTATGGGTAGAACGCCGGATTCTCCTATCACAAAGGAGATCAAACCGACGGCGGCCATAGCTTGGAAAAAGATCGGATACGGCGAGATCCGCAAACGAGGTAAGGCCGTCACGCTTGTCGATTGTCCGCCGACGAATGCCGTTCGGTTGGAAAAGAATCTTGAGCTGAACCTCAAGGAACCTGTCTGGCGAGAAACCGGCGACACGCTGAAGTCGGTGTTCATCGACACTGGTGAGAATGGCACATTCTCGCGCGCTGAGTTTGAGGCTATTGCGACGCCGGGGCAAATGGAATACGTTACACCGGAAGAGATCGCTGAGTCGGTCGTGTTCGAGATCAAAGGTGGAAACACCGGACACGACATCATCAACGCGCTTGATAATGCGACGTTGAATCCGACCTATCGAGCGGGATTCCTGTTCGACGGAGCTTTAAAGGAGTTGCGGACGCTCGAAGAGAAGCATGGGGAAAAGAGCGTCGCTTTTGAAATGCTGGGGCCGCCGAGGCTCTCCAAGCTTCTCTACGAAGCTCATATACTTCAGTCGGTATTCGGTTCGGTCAATGCTGCGCAGCGCGCAACGCCTAATTCGATGTCCACACAATGCCGCGCATTGATCGAACGCGACGCCACTCTCCGGTCGCGCATTATTTCCATCGGTATTCCCATTCTCATGCCGGACGGCAAGACGATTCTCAGGGGAAACGAGATCAAGATCCCCACCTTCCGGGGAGAGTCCACGATCCCCATCCGGAAGACGTCAATCGATGTTTGGGCTCACGATGGATGGGTGGACCTGCGAATCGGAAATATGGAAGCGTGGAAGGTTCGGTTCGAACGGATCATACGCGAAGCCGACGACGTCCCGGCTGGCGACACGTCATCGCGGTACATGAGGACCCGAGCCTACTGGAATAATTTCGAATCTATTGAACCTGGAAAATTGGTGGGATGGATATTTTCAGAAGAGGAACACGGGAAGAGGATGAAAGCATAACCTCATAGAACCGCAAGCGGCATGCCGTTTGCTTCAGGCAGCTATGAGGTCATTCGTACCGAAGTGCTTCAATCGGGTCGAGATTAGCGGCTTTCCATGCCGGATATACGCCGAAGGCAATGCCGATGATGGAGCAAAGGACCACCGCAAAGATCGCCCAGTCGACCGGGAAGATCGGGGGAATCTCGAGGAAAAGAGCTGCAAGGTTTCCCGCCAGGATCCCGACGCCAATACCTATAAACCCTCCGATCTGACACAGTACAACCGCTTCCGTTAGGAATTGCGTGAGGATGTTCGACTTTCGTGCGCCGATAGCTTTACGAATGCCAATCTCCTTGACGCGTTCTGATACCGACACCAGCATAATGTTCATGATTCCGACGCCTGCCGCCAGAAGGGAGATGAACGAAATGAACGCAACTCCCATTTTCACGTATTTCGTAAAACTGTCGAACGTGGCGATCATGGAGTCGTTCGAGAAGATGTCAAAATCATCCGGCTTGCCCGGATCGACCTTCCGCACCGTACGAAGCAAAAACCGCGCTTCTTCAACGCAATCCTCATAGATCTCGGGACTCTTCGCCTTGATCATGATATTGAGAGAGCGATCCCTGTCGAAATTCTCCAAAAACACTGGCAGAGGTATGGCGGCAAAGTTGTCATCTCGACCTCCCAGCGCCGCCCCCTTCTTTTCGAAGACTCCGATCACTTGATATCTTTTTCCGCGGATCTTTACGAACTGACCCACGGCACCTTCTGCCGGGATTCCCGGAAAGATCTTTGACACAATGTCCATCCCCAACACCACCACATGACCGCCTGTTCTCATATCCTGTTCGGTGAGACCGCGGCCATGCTCCACGATCCAGTTGTTAGTCGGTAATCCTTGAGGGTTTTCCCCGAACACCGGAACGTTTGGGTTGGTCTTTTCACCGGAGAGCGACTGGATGACATTGCCATGGTCGTAAGATTCAATGCCGACGAGGGTAGCAGTCGTAATGCGGTACAACAAATACTCGGCTTGCACAAGGGTGATATCTTTGCGGTTCCGGGCCTTGATCCGTTCCTCCCTGTTCGCCATGACCGGAAATTTTTGAATCTGAAAAGTGTTCGCACCGAGATTGCTAAGTCCCGATTCGATGCCGTTCTGGAGCACACGGACCGCGGTCATGACGCCGATAATGGAAAAGACGCCGATGACGATGCCGAGCAAGGTCAGGACCGACCTGAGCTTGTTCGCCCGAATGGCGCTAAGGGCTATGCGAAAGACTTCGGAAAATTCCATGGATTCTATTCGTAGCGAAGAGCGTCCACCGGATCCATGCGCGATGCACGAAAGGCTGGCAAGAAGCCGGAGATTATTCCGACGAGCACAGAAACAAAGAGCGCAATGGCAACCACGTTGATGGGCATGGCCGTCGGAAGAACATTATCGATGACGAGCGTGAGCGGGAAAGCAACGATTACACCGAGCAATCCTCCGATCAGGCTCAGCGCGGCAGCCTCGATAAGGAATTGAATAAGGATGGAACGACGCGGAGCTCCGATCGCCTTGCGTACACCTATTTCACGGGTTCGTTCCGTCACAGAAACGAACATTATGTTCATGATGCCGATGCCGCCGACAAATAACGACAGGCCCGTGATAAAGAGGCCGAATCCGGCGACGACAGCCCCGATCTGATTGAATGCCTGAATAAAGATGTCTTGTTGATTGATCGCAAAGTCATCTGGTTGCTTCGGCGACACCCGCCGCACTTTTCGCAGAATACCCCGGATCTCTTCTTTGGTTTCTTCGAGTGACTCCAACGAAGCCGCTTTCACCCACACTTCAATTCCCCCGCCGCGGAACGACTTGAATTCCTTGAAGAATCTGTTGATCGGTACATATACTCTGTTGTCGAGGCTTTGTATCCCCAGAAAGCTTCCCTGCTTTTCCAGAACGCCCAGCACCCGGTACGGGTACCCTCCCACTTTGACGGATTTCCCCATCGGCGACTCATTCGGGAACAGGCCTTCGGCGATCTCAGACCCGAGTACACACACTGGCCGGCCCCCGGATACTTCCATGGCAGTCATGAACCTGCCAAGCGCCACGTTCACATTACTCGTTTCGACAAACTCATCGTTCGTACCGACAATAACGGCATTCTCGATGATCTTGCGCTCGTATTTGACATTCCGCGATGTGCCCGTCACCGGCGAAACACCGCGGACGAGTTCCGCCTGCCGTTGAATGGCACGAGCGTGTTCGATCTTGATATCTTTCCGGTTCCTGATGAGCCACCAATCCCCGCCTCCACCCCACGGCCACTTCTGAACATACAGAACATCGGCGCCGATCGCTGCAATGCTCTTATTGAATGCTCGGTTCAATCCCTCAATTGCCGTGCCCATCAGGGTCACCGACAGGATGCCGATAAATATGCCGATCGCGGTCAGCACAGAGCGCATCTTGTTCGCCCGGATGGCAGCGAACGCGATGAGCAATCCCTCCCGCAGGTCGTCAATGTATAGTCGCATAATGATTCAGGCAGAGGCAGCGATGTCATGATGAATGATGCGGCGGTCGGTCACTGGTTCATCGTGCTCGATGTGTCCGTCACGTATGCGGATCCTGCGATGCGCGTGCGCGGCAATCTCCTCCTCGTGTGTCACAATAATGATGGTGTTCCCTTCCTTGTGCAGGACGTCGAACAATCCCATGATCTCATCGCCCGTCTTGCTGTCGAGGTTGCCGGTCGGTTCATCGGCCAGAAGAATGGAGGGGTGCGTGACCAGGGCGCGCGCAATAGCTACACGCTGGCGCTGTCCGCCGGAAAGTTCATTCGGCTTGTGGTGCGCCCGGTCTGTGAGACCGACGCGGGCAATGGATTCCCGGGCCAAGCGCTTTCGTTCGCCGCCACCGACGCCGCCGTAGATGAGGGGAAGCTCGACATTGTGGAGGACATCCGAACGGGCGAGCAGATTGAATGTCTGGAAGACAAATCCGATCTCCTTGTTCCGTACCCGAGCCAATTGATTGTCGTTCATGTCGCTGACGTTCGTGCCGTTGAGCTCGTACATACCGGACGAAGGAGTGTCGAGGCAGCCGATAATATTCATGAGCGTCGATTTCCCCGAACCGGACGGCCCCATGATGGCGACATACTCGTTCTTCTTGATCTCGACATTCAACCCACGCAGGGCGTGCACTTCTTCCGAGCCCATTTGATACATCTTCTTGATGTTCTGCAGCCTGATGAGGATGGACATGGCGTGTGTTCCGTCGTTCATGAGTTTGGATTCTGTGCTACGCTTGCACCCGTTTGTTGAGCGCGTTTGTTGTCCACTTTCACCTTGCTGCCGTTCTCCAGATCGCGGTTGATGGCCTTGAACGGTCCTGACACCACTTCGACGCCTTCAATCTTCTCCCCCGTCACTTCCACGTATGCATCATCGCTGAGGCCTCGTTTGACCCTGACCGTTTCTGCTTTGCCATCCTTCACCACAAACACCACTTCCTCAAGCTTGTCTTCTTCTTTCTTCTTGGTATTTCCTGCGACGAATTTTGCCTCACCTTCCTTGGGTTGCACCTGCGCTTCCTCTTTCGGCTCTTTCGGCAT
>Ga0156245_1016_pt2 | contig 18884 bp, 15 predicted proteins | sample RifCSPlowO2_12_FD_107892 | JGI IMG/M metagenome (GOLD analysis project Ga0156245, IMG submission 107892) | Ignavibacteria bacterium RIFCSPLOWO2_12_FULL_56_21
AACCGTCCTTAATCCCACACGTACCTAGGATCGTAAGGAATATCATTCTCTTTGAGGAACGCCAAGTATTCATCGTGAAACGTCTCCCGGCGATGATGCTCTTCCTGATTGTTGATATATCGCTGGACTTCTTCAACTCCCGTTCTACTTACTGAGAATGCTCCATATCCGTCTTGCCATTGAAAATCCTGCAAGTCCTCAAATGTTCTCCGAATCCACCAGGACGACCCTCCTTTGAGCAACTGCAATATTCGGCTGACCGACAAGGTTGGGGGCGTTCGAAGCAAAACGTGAGAATGATCAATGTGTCCACCGACGGCTATCGGAAACATCTTATTCTTGCGTGCAATTCCGCCCAGATACGACCAAATATCTGCCCGGATATCAGCACGCAGCCATGGCCGACGGTACTTTGTGCCAAAAACTATGTGGAAGTACAAACAGGCATATGTGTGTGCCATAAAACCCCTCTTTTGAAATGAAGAATGAAGAACTTCGTAAAAATACACTTTCATCGAGAACTAAGTCAAGCAACTCAATTGTCACTTTCACTGCTCGTCACCCCGTCGGTCCCCCGACGGGGTAGAATTGCCTGCCACGAATACCGACCATAAATGGTCGGTCCAAGATCAGACGGTCGCTACGCGACCGGTCCTGAAAGCCGATGGATCCGTGCAAACTCATGTTGACCGAAGTTCAACTCGTGCCGTAGGGACGAAGTGAACCAAACCCGACCGTTTACGGTCGGGATAGTGCCATACCACCGGAAGCCGCGTCGCGGTAGCGACGCGGTGATCTCTTCGCACTGCCCGTCCTCGGAAAGGTGGATAAGAAAAATTTCACTTGCATATTTATGCAGTATCTTGTATAATTATGCATCATGAATTCAGACAGCACCGCCGCCGTCATTGGCGCCTCCGGTTATTCGGGGGCCGAGCTGGTCAAGATCCTCTCCCGCCATCCGCGGGTCAAGCTCGGACCCTTGTTTGCCAACGCTTCCGCTGGGAAGCGGATGGATGAGCTCTATCCCGTCCTGCGTGGACGCGTGGAGACCACTCTCCGGCCATACACTGCCGAGGCTGCCTGCACCAGCGACGTGGTGTTCATCGCTTTGCCGTCGGGCGAAGCGATGAACATCGTTCCCGAACTCCTCAAACGCGGCAAACGCGTGGTGGATCTGGGGGGCGACTTCCGGTTTCAGGATGCCCAGATCTATCAGCAATTCTATAAACGGCAACACACCGCGACCGACATAATTCCGCAGGCCGTGTACGGCTTCCCCGAATGGGACGCTGACGCCATTCGGTCGGCAAAACTCGTTTCCAACCCCGGATGCTATCCGACAAGCGCCATACTTCCGCTTGCCCCCCTCCTGAAAGAAGGCTTGATCTCGCCCAAAGGAATCGTTGTGAACTCTCTCTCCGGCGTCTCGGGCGCCGGACGCTCCACATCCATCGATCACTCGTTCGTCGAAGTCAACGAATCGGTGAAAGCGTACAAGGTCGGCGTTCACCAGCACTCGCCCGAGATAGAAACCGCACTCGGCCGTCTGAGCGGCAAAAGCGTCACGGTCACGTTCGTTCCGCACCTCATTCCTATTACGCGCGGAATTTACACCACCATCTATGCCAACCCGACGGCGCCACTCACCGACGACATCGTCGCCGCAGCCTTCAAGAAGTACTATGAACGGGCTCCGTTCGTCCGCATTCTCGGCCCCGCCGTTCCCGAGATCAAAAGCGTCGCCGGCACGAATTACATCGACATCGGTTGGAAGATCTATCCGGAGAACGGACAGATCATTGTTCTCGCGACGATCGATAATCTCATCAAAGGCGCGGCGGGACAAGCCGTGCAAAGCATGAACCTGATGTTCGGGTTCGCAGAGACGGAAGGACTACAGTGAACGCACAACTCAGTGAATGTTCGGGAGGCGTCACCGCTCCCAAGGGTTTTGTCGCCGGAGGCATGTATTGCGGCATCCGGAAGGTCAAGAAGGACATCGCCATCATCCGATCGGAGCGTCCCGCAACCGTCGCCGCAGTCTTTACAAAGAATCGCACACAGGCCGCCTGCGTGCTCGTCGATAAGCAACAACTCGCTGCTTCACAGTTCTGCTCCGCAGTTGTCGTCAACAGCGGAAATGCCAACGCCTGCACCGGCGAGCGGGGTTGGAACGACACATGGACAATGGTCGACGAGGCAAGCAAAGCTCTCCGCCTCCCCCGGGAACAGGTCATGGTCGCCTCCACCGGCGTCATCGGGCAATACCTTCCCATGGATAAGATTGTCCCCGGCATCCATGCTGTTGCAGCCTCGCTTTCTCGTTCGGGGAATGTGGATGCCGCAGAAGCCATCATGACGACCGATACGTACAAGAAAGAATCCGCTGTACAGTTTTCCATCGGACCATCTGTGGTGACCATTGGAGGCATGGCAAAGGGGTCGGGCATGATCGCACCGAATATGGCGACCATGCTGGCTTTTGTCACGTCCGATGCAGTCATCAGCCAACCGGTGCTCCAAAAGGCCTTGTGGCGGGCGAACGAACGCTCGTTCAACCGCATCACCGTCGACGGCGACATGAGCACGAACGACATGGCCGTCGTCCAGTCGAACGGCATGGCCGCCAACGCCGAGATCAAAGACCACACCGAGGAATATGAGCTCTTTGCCAGCGCCCTCGAGTACGTGCTCATCAAACTTGCCAAGATGATCGCGCGGGACGGCGAAGGGGCGACAAAGCTCGTCGAAGTGCTCGTCACCGGCGCCAGGAGCGAGGAAGAAGCCGCACAGGCCGCCCGGTCGGTGGCCAATTCCAACCTGGTCAAGACCGCCATTCACGGCGCAGACGCCAACTGGGGGCGCATACTGGCCGCCGTGGGGTATTCGGGGATCGATTTCAACCCCGACCACGTGGAGATCTCCTTCAACGACCTGCCCGTTTTGAAACGCGACTATCAGATCGTGCTCGACGAGGAAAAAGCGAAGTCGGTCCTGGAGAGCGAGAACATCGTCGTGCGAATCGAGCTTCATCAGGGCAAAGCGCTTGCGAGATTTTGGACGTGCGATCTGACAAAGGAGTATGTGCATATTAATGCCAGTTATAGGTCGTGAGTACAAACGGCGAATTCCAAACATGCCAAGATCCAAACATGCCAAGCGTTTCACACCGACCAGTTTGGCATGTTGGGCGTGTTTGGCCATTTGGAACGTTTAGGTCTCGACATCTTATCTGACCTTCATGATCGACTCTCAGAAGAAAGAAGAAGTCCTCATCGAAGCCCTTCCCTACATCCAGAAGTACGAAGGGAAGACGTTCGTCATCAAGTATGGCGGCGCTGCGATGACGGAGGATAGTTTGAAGCAAACCTTCGCGAAGGACGTCACCATCCTGCGAAAGATCGGCATCAACATCGTCATTGTTCACGGCGGTGGAAAAGAGATCACCGACATTGCCGGAAAACTCGGTGTTCAGACGACGTTCGTGAACGGTCAGCGCTACACTGACGACGCAATGATTGACGTTGTTACAATGGTCCTGGGTGGAAAGCTCAACAAGGAGATTGTGGGACTTATCTCCGCGAACGGCGGCGCGGCCGTCGGACTGACGGGGGTCGACAATTCGCTCCTCCGTTGCCGCAAGCACGTGTCCGACGGCGCCGATCTTGGACTTGTCGGCGAGGTCGTCAGCGTCAACACATCATTCATCAACCTGCTGCTCGCCAATGGCATGATGCCGGTGATCGCGCCTGTGGGCGTGGGGGAGAACGGCGGCACGTTCAACATCAACGCCGACCTGGCGGCCGGATCGATCGCATCGGCGCTCAAAGCCGAGAAGCTTGTGTATCTGAGCGACATCGAGGGTATCCTCATCCGGGAGAAGCTCATCTCCACACTGACGCGGGACGAGGCAGACAAGTTGATCAAAGAAGGAGCGATCTTCGGCGGCATGATCCCGAAGGTCACGTCGGCATTCGCCACGCTCTCGTCGGGTGTAAACAAAGTGCATATCATCGACGGACGCGTGAAGCACTCGCTGCTTCTGGAGATCTTCACCGACGAAGGCATAGGCACACAGATGGTACAAAAAGAGAACTAGGTCAGAGTCGCGGAGTCCATGTTCATCTTCTTAGTGTGCTTCGTGGGAAGATCTTTAAGGATACGCCCACGAAGACCACGAAGTGTTCCAGTATACGATGTGACATTCCAATGATGAGCTTCCACACTCGATGATTGAAATGAAAAACGATTTTCTCTCGATTCTTGATTTGACCCGTGACGAGCTCGAAGAGATCTTCGTTCTTGCTGACGCCCTGAAACACGACAATACCTACCGGCCGATGCTTGGACAGTCGGCGGTGTTGATCTTCCAGAAGCCGTCGCTCCGGACGCGCGTTTCGTTTGAGGTCGGCATTTCGCAATTGGGAGGACACCCCACGTTCCTTTCCCACGAGGCTATCGGCATCGGGACGAGGGAGAAAACTTCGGATGTTGCACAACTGCTGTCGCGGTATGTCAACCTTATCGTTGCGCGCGTCTTCGATCACGGCATGCTCCAGGAAATGGCGCAGTACGCAACGATACCGGTGGTGAACGCGTTGTCCGACCTTTCCCATCCGTGCCAGGTGATGGCCGATATCTACACCATCCGGCAGCACAACCGGTTGCGCGAAGGGCTCAAAGTGGTGTTCGTCGGTGACGGGAATAACGTCGTCAATTCGTGGCTTGAGCTGGCCGCGATCTATCCCATCCATTTCGTGCTCGCCTGTCCGAAAGGCTTCGAGCCGAATGCGGGCATCTTCAAGAAGGCCGAACAGGCCGGACTTAGCCGCATTGAGATCAAAGAAGACCCGATCTCGGCCGTACGTGGGGCGGACGTCGTGTATACAGATGTTTGGGCAAGCATGGGACAAGAGGCTGAAGCCGAAGCGAGGAAAAAAGTATTTGCCCCATACCAAATGAACGCAAAGATGATGTCGGAGGCAGGACCGCAGGCCATGGTTATGCACTGTCTACCGGCACATCGGGGCGAGGAAATCACGGCCGAAGTCCTCGAGGGCCCTCAATCAATAGTGTTCGACGAGGCCGAGAACCGGCTGCATATTCAGAAAGCGATCCTGGTGAAACTCACCGGCAACGCCGTCGTGGTGCGCACGTTGGAGCATCGCAACCACAATTTATGAACAAGATCGAACGACATCTTGCGATCAAACAGGTCATTTCCCAGCGTCAGATCGGGACGCAGGAGGATCTGTGCCGGGCGCTCCGGCAGGCCGGATTCGACGTCACACAGGCTACGCTTTCCCGCGACCTCAAGGAGCTGAGCATCGCCCGGGTCAACACGCCGGATGGAACGCATTACGTCTTGAGTCCGGAGACCGAAGAGAGGCGTTTGCAGGCGTATCTGGCGATGGAGATAGAGTCGATCGACCACAACGAGTCCCTCGTCGTCATCAAAACCCTTCCCGGCCGGGCGCAAGGAGTTGCAGAGATCATCGACGGTATGCACCATCCGAACATCCTGGGCACAATTGCGGGCGACAATACGATATTTGTCACCCCCAGATCGGTGAGAAAGCTGCAAAGTCTGTTGAAGGAATTGCGCAATCTTGCAGTGAGAGGCAGGGAGAGGATCGCTGGAACCGTGGGGAATGCATAAAGACTGGATGTAAACATTCCAATCATCATCAGCACTACCTTGATCATCACGTATCCTTCTATCCATTAACTCTCTCCACCCATTCAGATCATGAAGAAACCAAAGATCGCTGTTGCATACTCCGGCGGCCTCGACACCTCTGTCATCGTCAAATGGCTGCAGGAAAAATATAACGCCGACGTTATTACCGTGACGGGCAACCTCGGACAAAAGAAAGAAATTGTCGGCCTGGCGGACAAGGCGTATAAGAGCGGGGCGAAGAAGGTTTTCATCCAGGATCTTCGGAGAGAGTTCGTCGAAGAGTATTTGTGGCGGACATTGAAAGCGGGAGCACTGTACGAGCACACGTATCCCATGGCGACGTCGATCGGACGTCCGTTGCTGGCGAAGGCGCTCGTGGAAGTGGCGAAACGAGAGCGGTGCACGCACGTCGCGCACGGTTGCACCGGGAAAGGGAACGATCAGGTAAGATTCGAAGTAGCCGTCGCGGCCCTCGCTCCCGATATCAAAGTTCTTGCGCCGCTACGAGAGTGGGAATTCAAGAGCCGCGAAGAGGAGATTGAATACTGCCAGAAGCACGGCATTCCCGTGGCAGCCACGAAGGCGAGTCCGTATTCGGTCGACGAAAACATTTGGGGCACGAGCATCGAATGCGGGATTCTGGAAGACCCGATGGCTGAGCCGCCGGAGGATGCGTATCAGCGCACAGTCTCGCCGAAGGACGCCCCCGACAAGCCGACGTATGTGACCATCGAATTCAGGGAAGGGGTGCCGGTCGGCGTGAACGGCAAGAGAATGGACGGCGTGTCGCTGCTCGACCAATTGAACGAAGTGGCGGGATCGAATGGAGTCGGACGGCTCGACCTTGTTGAGAACCGTCTGGTGGGGATCAAGTCGCGCGAGGTCTATGAAGCCCCCGGCGCCACCGTGCTGCACTTCGCGCACCGGGAGTTGGAGCGGTTGACGCTCGACAAAGAAACGTCTCACTACAAGGCGAAGCTTGCGCACGACTACGCCGACCTGGTCTACAACGGGCTCTGGTTCTCGCCATTGCGCGTTGCGATAGACGGGTTCGTCGACCAGACACAGAAGGTGGTGAACGGGTTGGTGAAGGTGAAGCTGTACAAGGGAAACCTGGAGATCTCCGGCCGCACGTCGCCCAATTCGCTGTACGACACGAAACTCGCGACCTACACGGACGAGGACAAGTTCGACCACAAGGCAAGCGTCGGGTTCATAACGATCTACGGACTGCCGGTGAAGACGTTCTACCGGGTGAACCGCGATCTGCTCAAGGCGAAGCGGAAGCTCGTGAGGAAAAAACGCTAGGTTGAGAGCATCCCAAGAACAACAAAAGCCCCGGCAACGGGGCTTTGTTATAAAAAGAGTTACCCACGAAGCACACGAAAAAATAATAAAATCACATATGTCTTCGTGTTCTTGGTGGTCAAAAAATCTCTCACCGAGCCCTTCAACCACCAATCTTCCTTCGTGTTCTTCGTGGTCCCAATCTTTTCTTCAACCGAGCCCCACAACTTCCTAGCTCTACCAATCAATCGACTCGGAAACGCTTTTTCGGTGCCCGACCCGGTGCACCGGGCACGGCATTTTCCGTGATCTCTGCATAGCTCGTACGAATCGTTCCTTCCTGAATGCGAACAACCTGTGCGAGCGAATTGTCCGCTATCTTCTGCGTGTCGAAGCGCCATGTGGTGCGATACGTTCCAGGTTTTCCTTCGAACACAACAGTGTCGGCCACGCGCATGATCCCGCCACGCGGCAGAAAATCGTATCGCTTTGTGAAGGCGACTGCGCCGGTACGTTGATTCGTCATCTCCACAATGAAATACAGAAACCAGTTGGGAGAGGGCTTCAGGTCGTTTGTGACATTCGATTCGATCGGCGAAGCGACGGCGGTGATCTCAAGCAGGACGCCATTCTGCGGCGGAATGCCGTCGATGTGCCATTCCTTTCCACGGCCCCCCATTTCGCCCTGCTTCATCTTCAACTCGTCGGCGACGGACTGTGAATTCGCGACTGTGATGCAAAGGAAGAAAGAAAATGCGCTCAATGTGCGGTACATAGAAGTGCCCTGATGGTGAATAGTGAATTGTAAACCTGCCCGCCCTTTGGGTTCTTCGAAGGTAGCCGGGTCGTCAATCGAAAAGCGTTATGCTCAAAGCGCCAGTCGTTTCAGCTTTCTCCGAACTCAGCACTGATTTCTGATCACTTTTCGCGTCTTCCGTTTCCTCTCGAATGCAAACTGCCTGGTGCCTGCTTTCACTTGCGTCCAAACCTCGTCTCAACCACCCGCTGAATGGCTTCTCCCATCTTCTTCTGCATCACCGGGTCCTGCAATAACGGTCGACTCACGCCGTTGTCGCCGATTTCCAAGAGCACGCGGTACGGCGCCGTATTGACGTTCTCGTCGAGGCTGAAGAAGGCGAGTTTTCCTGTGACCGAGCAACGGTAGTCATTCCGTCCGGTCGAGCTGTCGAACAGCACGCCCCTGTTCTCAAGGTCGGTTACGTCGGCGATGGCTTCCACGAGCTCTGTTGCGAATTCCCTGTTGGCAGCCTCATATTGGTCACCTTCATGGATGAATCCCCATATGGCGTGCCGGTTCGTACCGCCGTTGTTGTGGATCGACACAAACACGAATGGTTGGAGGGTGTTCGACGTCTTCAGTTCCCACGCATAACCGGTGAGCGAATCGCCGACGACTGCAGTCGTGTGGGCGACCATCGTGTTGCTCCCTCGTTTCCCGAATCGCAGGCCAGGTACGTCATGACTCCAGACTTTTTCCGTTTTCACGGCGCCGGAATTTGTAGCGATCGCAGCCTCTACGATGGCATTGCACACGGCCGCTTCGGAATAATCCCGGCCGGTGTCGGTCTGATGGGAAGGCTGATAGACGACGAGCACGGTCCCTTCCGGCCGATCGGGGCGTGTGATCGATGGGCCGGTGGAGCAGCCGATGAGTGTGAATGCAGCGATCGCGGCAACTGCCAAAGTCTTTATCATGGGTTCCTCGCGTAAAATGCGAACAGTAGAAGGCGCAACGAGTATGGAGTATGTGACACTACTTTCTTTTTGCTCCCCATTGCTCCAGGAACGCAACCATCTTCTGCTTGCTATATCCTTTGCCTTCTTCCAGGAGCCCCGTGTCCTGCGAGTGCAGGAGTTTGCCTTTCGCATCGAGCACGAAGATGTGCGGATATCCGGAGATCTGTGGGAACTGTGAAAGGAACTTTTCATTCCTCTTGGAGGGGCTGAAGTTTACTTTCAATGCTACGTAGTTCTTTTTCAAAAGGTCCGCAAGGTCCGGGTCTTTTCTGAAGAAACCATCGAGCCGGTGGCACCACGAGCACCACTCGCCGCCGACATCGAGAAGAATGCGCCGCCCCGACGTCGTCGCATCCGCCTTGGCTGCATTGAGTTGCGCGTATGGGTCGGCGGTGGTGTCATATTTGACATCGTAGAATTCTGAGGCGGGCGTGATCGTGCCTTGTCCAAGCGCCGCAGAAGGAAAAGACACAGCAATCACGAATACAAATGAGATAAGTTTCATGTGAATCTCCGTTGTCGAGGCTGATTATACATACAACAGAAGCGATAGTTTCCAAGACCCCGTACCAATGTAGCCATCGCGACTTCCAATCGCCACACACAATTGTCGGGCTCATTCTCTTTTCTGAGATTTTCTGACTGATCCACCCTACAACATTCAGATTTGAGAACGCCTTGCACTTCTTCGCAAATTGTGATTGATTATTGGACACCTTCTACAAGGACTCCGACTGTGTCTCCTTCGCGTGTGGTTACCCTTTCTTCCTTTTTCCTTTTTTGTTTTTCCTTGCTGAACGCCCAGTCGCTCGATTTTTTCCTCCATCCTCCGGACACAATGTTTCTTCAGGTACGTTCGCCGGGGCGAGACACGGTCATGATGACGGGTAATCGGTTGCGGTACTCCGGGCGCACGACCGCTCTGGCCCGCGCGTTCATCAACGGCGTTGAGACCAAAGTGTGGCCCACCGGCGCCTTTGCCGGTCTCTATCGCACGACGGGAGATACCTCCACCGTGCAGATGACCGTTGTCGGCCCCAACGGCGATTCATTGTCGCAGACATTTGTGTGTATCCTCAGGGATCGGCCAAAACCGCTGCCGCACGATACGCTCGTCATCGACAGGGCGATGATGGAGCCTTCCGAGGACCTGTGGCTGATGCCGGGAGACGTTGTGAATGTGCAATTCAGGGGAAGTCCGGGTTGGCAGGGGTCGTTCAGCATTCCGGACGTCGAAAGCGGGATCCCGATGAGAGAGATTCCCCCTGACGACTCTAACGATCCCGGCGGGATCTACGTCGGACAGTATGTCGTGAAACCGGAGGACCGGGCCGAGGGAGTTCAAGTGGAGTTCAGGCTCAAGCGCTCCTTCTTCAGCCGCGAGCATGCGACGTCGCGGGCGCGATTGTGGATCATGCCTGATTCGCTCCCGCGCACGGTAGAAGTTGTCGGCCGCAGGCCATTTCTGAATGTTGGACTCGGCACCGACCGTCTCGGCGGCGCAAAGCTCGGGTTCCTTCAGCCGGGAGTGCTGCTACAGCTCACCGGCAGGGTCGGCAGACAATACCGCGTCCGCTTGTCGGAAGCGATGGAAGCGTGGCTCCCCGCCGAATACGGGAAGTTGCTCCCACCCGACACTCCGAGGCCCGAATCCCTCGTGGGTTCGATCGGGGCAAACGGGACGGACTCAGGAGATGTTGTGTTTGTCGGACTCTCCAAGCGTTTGCCGTATATCAGCGACCAGCAGACCGACCCGATGAGCATTGTCGTCGACGTCTACGGAGCGACGTCGAACACGAACTGGGTCACGCATCAGCGGTCAGCGAAAGGGATCGAGAGCGTGAAGTGGAACCAAGTCGCCGCCGACCAATACCGGCTGACGATAGCGCTGAGGTCTCGTCAGCATTGGGGGTATGACATCGACTATGTCGGCTCGAGTCTCCGAATCCGCGTCCGCCGTCCGCCCGTAGTAACGGACACGGCGAGTCCGGTCAGGGGATTGCGGATCGCACTCGATGCAGGTCATGGCGGCAGCAATTCGGGGGCGACGGGAACGACGGGCGTGCGCGAGATGGACCTCAATCTGGCCATGGTTCAACTGCTCGATTCCGTGCTGACGGCGCGGGGAGCGATGACGACGCTAACGCGGACGGACGACGGTGAGAAGTCCATGACTGAACGGACGGATGTCGTTCTGGATTCCGGGTCGCGAGTGCTCATCAGCATCCACTGCAACGCGACAGGGGACGGTGGAGACCCGAACCTTGCGAAAGGAACATCGACGTACTACAGATACATCGGCTACAAAACCCTTGCGGAGATGATGTACACGCGAATGTTGGAGTTGGGATTAGAGGAACGAGGCGTGACTGGGTCGTTTAATTTCTCGTTGAACGGTCCGACGCAACTGCCCAACGTACTTGTCGAGACGGCGTTCTTGTCGAATCCCGAGGATGAGTATCATCTCCTGACACCCGATTTCCGGCGAGGCATAGCCGTGAAGGTGGCCAACGGCCTTGAGGAGTTTGTACGGACGTATGGCGTGCCGGCAGCGCCGATGGCGGGGCCGAAGTGAGCTGTGGTGAGCGTGAATAGAAAATAGCCACAGACAACACAAAGATCACTGTGAGAGTTTTTTGTGGAGTGGTAAGTGTGACGCCCGGTCGAAAGCCGGGCGTTGGTGTTTCCTCCTCGTGAGTACAACTCATGCTCAAGCGGCGCCCGCTCGCGAACCGCCCTCGCAGCTTCTCAGCGAGACACATTCCATGAGAGTTCTCCACCAACGCGCTCACAGTTCGCAATGTTGGGAACGGAATGCCTGTTTCCTTGAGAATAGAATGGCAACAGTCATGAAACGATTTCTTCCCTTTTTAGTAATGTTGTTGTCTCACATTTCATTTGCGCAATGGATACAAACAACGGAACCGTATGATAGGAGAAGTATCAATGTCCTTGGCGTGTATGGATCCATGCTTTTTGCCGGAATAGAGGGTGGGGGTGTATTTGTGACGGATGATTTTGGGAATTCCTGGTCGACCATGGGCAAAGGATTGACAGAATCGCACATCTCCTCCCTGACAGTGAGCAACAACAATCTTTTTGTCGGCACGCAAATGGGTGTGTTCCTTTTCAATAGCAACGATTCAAGTTGGACCCCGCTTGGTCCATTCACAAATTATATCAAGGCACTCGCATCCAGTGACACAATGCTCTTTGCTGCGACATCGGGTAGCGGAGTTTATCGTTCCACAAATAGTGGCACAAGCTGGACTCCCGTCAATTCCGGGTTGGAAGATCTCTGGGTCAGAAATCTCAGCATGAGTAACGGCGGTATTTTTGCGGGGACTCAAAGCAAGGGAGTATACCGTTCTACGAACAACGGTACAAGTTGGAGTGCCGTCAATACTGGCTTAGAAGGCCTTTGGGTTTATTCCTTGATGGCACATGATTCTGCAATCTTCGTGGGAACTTCCGAAGGAATATTCTACTCTACGGATAACGGTGCCATGTGGTATGATGGTGATTCGGGTATAACGGCAAATATTGTTACATGTTTTGCAGAACATGATGGAGTCTCTTTTGCCGGAACCGCAGGTAACGGAGTATTCCTTTCCAATGATCATGGAATTCATTGGACCGCATGGAAGTACGGCCTCAACAACGGTTATGTCAGTTCGCTCACAGCATATGGTGAATTCCTTTTTGCCGGAACTGGACAGGATTGGATTTGGCGAAGGTCTCTTTCAGAGCTCATGACCACTGTTGAGCGATCAGAGATACAGTCTCCAGACAGACTTGTCTTGCACCAAAATTACCCGAATCCCTTCAATCCGACGACGACGATTTCGTTCAGCCTTCCATCGAGATCCTTCGTCTCATTGAAAGTGCTTGATGTGATCGGAAGAGAAATAACAACACTCGTTTATGAAGAATTGTCGGCTGGAGATCACACTCGGCAATGGACCCCTTCGAATATGTCAAGCGGTGTATATTTCTATCGATTGCAGGCCGGCTCATTTTCTGAAACCAAAGAACTTATTCTCATGCGCTGAGGCCATCCCACATCATTGGCGATGACGCTGACGGAACAATCGGTGAACAAAACCGAATCCGTTAAGCGGATGACAAGCCCTACCTTGCCCTTTCAACACACATACTCGCGTAAACACTGGATTGAACTTTGGAACGCGAGATCGATCAACGGCGACACAATTGCCGAAGGTGATGCAGTCATAGTGCGATCAATGGAAGGACTCTGTCTGGTGGTCGAACGAACTACGCACACCTGATCATCGCTCAGATGGTTTTTGTCATCTCCCGATAGTCAACGCTTTCGAGGAATACTCATGGCACATCCTGATTCAGGCAAACTTCTCAACTTCGTGGTTTCCCCATCCTGCTTTCCGTCGGAAATGGGCTGTCAGTACTCCTGAAATTGCACGGGCGTTCCTTCCCATTTTTGCGTATCTTCAGGTTATCCCTGTCTGCTGAATCCATTCACTTCCAGTTCTTCTCACCATGTCAAACAAAGCCCTCTGGGGTGGTCGCTTCAAAGAACCCCTCGCCGATGCAGCTTTAGATTTCTCAACGTCGATTGACGTCGATCAACATCTCTACAAGGAAGACATCGCCGGAAGCATCGCACACGTCGAGATGCTCTCCGTCTGCAAAATCCTGAAGGCCTCCGAGGCCCGGCGGATCCGGACCGCGCTGCGGCAGATCGAAAAGGAGATCGCCACCGGAAGGTTCGACCTCTCACGCGGCTTTGAAGACATTCATATGGCCATCGAGCAGCGGCTCATCCAAAAGCTCGGTCCTCTGGGGGGTAAGTTGCACACCGCCCGGAGCCGTAACGACCAGGTCGCCCTCGATGAACGCCTCTTTCTCCGCACCGCAATTCGCGAGGTCGCAAAACTGCTTACGAACCTCCAGCGGGTGCTGCTCTACAAGTCAGAAAAATATTTCGATGCCGCTATGCCGGGCTATACGCATGTTCAGCGGGCCCAGCCGGTGCTTCTTTCACATCACCTGCTCGCGTATGTGAACATGCTGGAGAGGGACTACGATCGTCTCATGGATTGCCGCAAACGCGCGAACCGCTCGCCGCTGGGCGCCGCTGCATTTGCGGGTAGCACATTTCCCATCGATCGCGCAATGGTGGCGCGGAAGCTGCACTTCGAAGGGATCGTGGAGAACAGCATCGACGCCGTGAGTGACCGGGACCATCTCATCGAGTTCGTCGCCGCATGTGCGACGACGATGATGCACCTCAGCCGTTTCGCCGAAGAGCTCGTGTATTGGTCGTCCAAGGAATTCGGGTTCGCCCACACGAGCGATGCATACACGACCGGCAGCAGCATCATGCCGCAGAAGAAGAATCCGGACATGGCCGAGCTCGTCCGCGGCAAGACCGGCCGCGTCTACGGCGCGCTCGTCAGTCTGCTGACGCAAATGAAAGGCCTTCCGCTCGCGTATAACCGGGATATGCAGGAAGACAAGGTCCCGCTGTTCGACGTCTACAAGACGACGCGCGAATGCCTGTTCATCATGTCCCAGATCCTGGTCCATACGACGTTTGACAAAGAGCACATGGCCGAGCAGCTCCGGACCGATTACCTGACGGCGACGGACATGGCCGACTATCTCGTCCGCAAAGGATTGCCCTTCCGCCAGGCCCATGAAGTGACGGGACGCGTGGTCGCCCACTGTATCAGTCACAGAATGTTCTTCGGCAATCTTGACCTCGAAACGCTCCATACATTCTCTCCGGCGTTCGAAACGGATGTATTCGAGGTCATTCTCCCGCACATGAGCGTGGGCCAAAAGAAGTCCGCCGGCAGCACGTCGCCGCAGGAGGTGAAGAAGCAGATTGTGCACTGGAGCAGGGAGCTGAAAAAGAGGAAGTTGCCGAAGCAGTGACGGCGTGGAGCTGGAGGAAGGTGATGGGTGATAGGTGATGGGTGATGATAGGTGATGGGTGATGATAGGTGATAGGAATTGGGAAAAGGGGTCAAAGAAATAGCGGAATTTGGGTCCGATTCTGTGTCTGCCTGAATTTGAGCCGGCTGGAAACCAACCCAGTCGGCTTTCTTATTCCGTCCTTTCATCATTCAATCTTGTCATTCAGCCATTCTGTAATCATTCTACCCTTCCCACCTTTTGCTCTTCAATGGGATTCGCGTACATTCCCACTGCTGAAAACATCAACATCTGAATTCCTATTGAGGGGAAACGGCACATGTAATGGGCGGTGAAGGAGGCGAAATTGTGAGGAAATCACTGTTTTCGGTGGCACAAGGCTTGTCAGTTCTCACCCGACACCAAGGAACCACGACGTGAAACGCCTTCTCCCATTACTTCTCCTCCCGGCCTTTCTATGCTGGGACCAGGCTGCAGGTCAGTTCGTTCAGGCCCGATTCGTCTCGTCCGCCTACGGCTGGCAGCGGTACGACACCGTCGGCCAAAAGGTCGACCACCTGTACGGCTTCCAGAATGTTCAGCTCTCGGTCACGAGCGGAACTCTATCGTTCAACACCCACTTCCAGGGATTCAACGATTTTTCAGGTCCGTTGAAAAACGATCCGACCTATCGACTCTATAATATTTCGCTGAAAGCGCGAAGTCTGTTCGACATGGTCGATGTTCAGGCGGGGCGATTCTTCGTGTTCGCAGGAGCCGGCACCGGGTCCATGGACGGCGGTCTGACGACCGTGCGTCTTCCATTCGCTCCCGTCAAAGTCACCGGATACTACGGCCTGCTGACGCCTCCGGGGCAGAAAGCTGAGCTCATTGGCGACGCCGCGGACAATACAATGCTCGGCATTCATGTCGTCGGACAACCGGTCGAAGAAGCACAGGTCTCGGTCAGTTATGCCAAGAAGACAATGGCGCAGGAGACCTATCGCGCGATCCGCGCCGACTCAGCGACCGGATTCATTCCGTACACTGTAGAAATGCATCCGGCTCCCCGCAACGAAGAACTTTTCAGCGGCGATGCAAACATCGATATCGCCGGCATCGCCGAGGGATACGTTCGCTACGATTACGATCTGCTCACCGAGAAGTCGTCGCGCTTCAACGCGTTTGGCCGCATGTGGATCATGGACGGCCTCGCCGTGACGGGCGAATATCTTCAGCGTGAGCCGCGGATCTCGTTCAACTCGATCTTCTCGGCCTTTGCGTTTGAAAGCCTCAAGGAAACCGAAGGAGGCGTGGAATTCCGGGTGATCGACGGCTGTTTCCTCGTAGCAAAATACGGCACAGTCTCATACGGCGACGAAAGCTCCAACCGCATCACACTCGCAGCGAACGGAAGGCTCGTCTCGGCCAGCGTCACGCGAAACGTCACGTATGACGGCGAGATCAGCGCGGCCAATGTGAACATGTCGTATCCGTTGCTCGATAACCTTGTGACTCCGTCGCTGCTCGTAAGCTATGCGAGCTACAAGTTCGCGGAGAACGCCCCGTTGGACAACGCTCTCAGCCTGGGAGCCGGCGCGCTTGTCCGCCCGCTTTCGTCCCTCTCCGTGGATGCGCAAGTCCAATGGATCAGCAATCCGATCGTCGCCAACGATGTTCGTGTGTTCCTGCGGGCTAGTTATCTCCTCAATCAGCGACTTGATCTGTTCTGAAAGAAGCCGACATGAATCGACATCTCACTTCTCTTCGTTTGGTCCTGACCGGGTACGCCGCGATCGTCCTGATGCTTGCCGGAACATTCGGCTATACAGCGCTGACAGCGTCCGTCGACGGACCGACCGGCGCCGACGCACCGGGCATGAAATTCTCCCATAAACTGCATGTGAAGGACGCCGGAGTCGCATGCGCCGATTGCCATGCGTCTGCGCCGACCAGCGTTCTGTCGGCGGATAATCTGCGGGCGGGCCACGCGAACTGTGAGTCGTGTCATTCGGAACAGATCGAGAAGACATGCACGTTCTGTCACACGAGCGAGGATCCGGCGGAATACGTCGCAGCCGTGCCGGGGGATCGGGAACTTGTGTTCTCACATCAGCAGCACATTCAGGTACAAAGCGTTGCGTGCGAAACGTGTCACGCCGGCATCGACGCGGAAGAAGCGCCGGTCGGCGACAGGATCCCGACGATGTCCACCTGCAACGCCTGTCACGACAACGTCGCAGCTTCGAACGCCTGCGAAACGTGCCATACAAACCTTGTCGCCCTTCGACCGGCCGAACATAATCGGACCGATTTTGCATCCCAACACAGAAAAGTCGCCCAGAAACTGGATGCGAACTGCAGTTCGTGCCATGCCGAAGAAACCTGCCAGGAATGCCACAACGGAACAGAGCTCCAAAAGGTGAATCTCCCGGGGAACGACCTGCAGACGCCGCATGCTCCCCGCCTGATGACATTCGGCAAGGGGAAGGTGCAGACGGCGCTGAACGTGCATGACGGCAACTTCCGCTTCACCCACGGGCTTGCGGCACGGGGCAAAGCGCAGGAATGCCAGACCTGTCATGATCAACAAGAGTTTTGCTCAACATGCCATTTCGCCGGGGGGAACATCAATCAGGAGGTGTTCAAACCGGCAAGTCACGACGCACCGGGATTTAAGACCAGAGGAGTGGGAACCGGCGGCGGGGCACACGCGCGTCTTGCCAAGAAGGACATGGAAAGCTGCGCTTCCTGCCACGATGCCGCGGGAGCCGACCCCACGTGCGTAACATGTCATGCCGACAACGACGGGGTCCGGTTCACGAATCCGAAAACACATGCGGCGGGGTTCATGCGGGGCGTCGAAGGCGAATGGCATGAGAATGCGGGAGCGAATTGCTACGTGTGCCACACCGACCCGAATGCGCGGCCCGGCGGAATTCCGGGAAAGAACTTCTGCGGCTATTGCCACAACTGACATGCGTACACGAACTGCTTCGACGACGATCGCCCTCTTCAGCCTGGCCTTTGCGGGCGCAGGCGTGTGGACCGGCTGTACCGACCTCCGCACGGACCTTCCCGCGGCTACGACGGGAGGCCCCAAAGTCCATCCGGACGGATGGGTCACGCCGGCATCTTCCGAATTTCACGGCAACGTCATCCGTGCGAATGGATGGGATATGAGTTCCTGCCAATCGTGCCACAGTGCGAAGTTTACCGGGGGCACATCGGGGGTGAGCTGCACGACATGCCATACCGAGCCGACCGGTCCGGAGAACTGCATCACATGTCACGGAAGTTCGACAAGTCCGGCACCTCCAAAGGATATCGACGGCAACACGGCAAGGTCGGCGCGGGGCGTCGGAGCTCATCAGGTGCATTTGGCCGGCACGTCCACATCGCGGCAAGTGACGTGCACGGAATGCCATAACGTTCCGGGCCGCGTGACCACAGCCGGGCATGTGGATTCAGCCCTTCCGGCGGAAGTACCGCTCAACGGCATGTTTGCGCGATGGCCGACCACGGTAACGCCGAGCCCGACGTATAACCCGACATCGCTGACCTGCAGCGGAACGTATTGTCACGGCAATTTTACGAACGGAAATCCGGTGAACGATGTAGTTTGGAACGGCGCTGCCGGAACGGGCGCAGCGTGCGGATCGTGTCATGGAACGACGTCCGGCACAAACAATGTGCTGAAAGCGTTTCCGAAGACGTCGGCAAACGGGGGAACACACCCGAATAATACGAACTGCGATTGGTGCCACAGCGCAACGGTCGACAATGCGGCAAAGATCATCAATGCCACGAAACATGTTGACGGAACGATTGATCTGTTCCGCATCACCACGCAGGCGGACTGCGGGCATTGCCATGGTTCGGCGACCAACGCCGCGCCGCCGAGGGACCTGAGTAAGAATACCGCGGTCACGTTCCGCGGTGTTGGCGCCCACCAGTCCCACGTGGCCGCATTGACAGCGCAGACTGTGCGGTGCACGGAGTGCCATAAGGTGCCGACGACGCTCGATTATGCCGGAACCGACGGACACATGGACGCGACCGCCGGAGCGGAGTTCATGTGGAACGACACCCTCGCAAGCAGGGCGACGATCGGGGCCACTCCCGTGCCGGCGTACGATTCATCGGCGGTCACATGCTCGAACACGTATTGCCACGGTGCGTTCACCAACGGGAACCCGACGAATGTCGTGACATGGAACGGCGCAGCCGGCACGGGAGCAGCATGCGGCACGTGTCA
>Ga0156245_1133_pt1 | contig 18722 bp, 22 predicted proteins | sample RifCSPlowO2_12_FD_107892 | JGI IMG/M metagenome (GOLD analysis project Ga0156245, IMG submission 107892) | Ignavibacteria bacterium RIFCSPLOWO2_12_FULL_56_21
GCAGCCGCGCCAATGTGTTCGCCAACATGGAGCACTTCCTGTAAGCTGGCCGGATCGAGGAACGACCCTTCAAGTCCGTTGGCAAACCGCGAACGAAGAGCCACGTTCAGCTCCAGCTTATCATCGGCCAGTCGATCATGGTAGGCAATTTCCCACATTCCCCAGTACGACGGAAGGAGGCCGGACGTCGAACCTGCCGTCTCGGCATTGGCGAATGTGACTGAGCCGCTCAGGGCGAGTTTCCAGTATGGGATCCTGCCCGAGAAGGAAATCCCACGCCATTCCATTGTCGTATTCGACAGTAGTATGGCCGGCATCCCCGAAGCTGTCGTGGCTGCGTTTCCTACGGGAACATCCGACAGTACCCGCCGATATCCGAGGACTTCGATGAATGCGGCGGAATCCGGTTCCCATCGGAGGGAAACAGTCGTCAACTCATTGAGCCCCGTTTTGGGCATATCCATTCGCAACAAAAGCGAGTCGGTGCGATACAATTCGAGGAGGGTGGGAAAGCGGGGACTCCGGCCGTATGATCCGTGTGCGACAAATTCACCCGCCTGAGCCCGAAGCGCAGCCCCCATTGCGATGCGGCGATCCCCGTACCGTTCTTCGGTCGTCAGCGATACGGAGGGAACGAAATACCGGGTCAATGTTCCTTCAGCTCCGATGCCCGCAGACGACCATCGTTCCGACCGTGGGAGATACAGGTCGGTCGAATCGATTTTCGTTGTTCCGGACGCGGTGAAAAGGCGGAGAACAGCGACCGAGAGATTCACGTTTTGTTCAACGCGAAGGCGAAGTGTTCGCGCACGGCTGAATTGGCGGAAGTTGTAGAACGAATACACATCGGCCGGGTTCCGGTACTCCCTTTCGTGCTCCGATGAGCCGACGATCATTCGCGTCGTCGACAGCGAGTCGTCGAACGGCCGGGCGACCGCAGTAAGTGCAAGATCGGTCCGCGTAAGAACATCGTATGCATTCTCGTCATGCACCAGGGCGAGCACTTCGTCGAACACCTCGGAGGTCGACGGTGTACGAAAGCGGTCGACGCCGCCGTTTAATCCGTTCGACGTTTTTTCGTACATCCATGAACCGATGAAATTGAGCGATTCGAGAATGTTCGCGCGTAACCGGCCACGCAGATTCCAGCTGTCCAATCGGCCATTGTGATACCGACCCTCGGAGGTGTGCCGCTGAAACCCGAAATATGCGGTGGTCGAACGGGCTACATTCTGGCTGAACATGCCGTCGGAGAAAAGAGTCTCGTGCGATTCCTGGAAAAACCGGAATCTTGTGACCGGCTTGGGGGAGACGATCTGTCGGGAGACGAGATTCCACCGGGCGCCGCTGAAGATCGCCTCGGGCGCGTTGAGCTGTTCAACGCCCTCGAAGAATTCGAGCGGCATGGTGGAAAGGTTCGGCCTGCCCGTAAAGAGGTCTCCGATCGGAATGCCATCCTGCGCAATCCCTTCGGTGCCGATGTCGCTCCCCAGATACGATGCCGTCATCGGTTTGCCGGCCTCCCCGACATCGCGTAAAAACACTCCGGGCAAAGCTCCGAAGACGTGATGAAACGACCGGGCATCTGTCCACTGCCAGAGGTCGGCGCCGGCGGCATAGGCAACCGGTGCCAGCCGTGCGCGGCCGACATGTGGAAGAACGCGAGAACGAAGCGAATCGGTCGTCGTTGAATCGGGAGGGGTTTGGACCGCCACGGCGGTCGAAGCGCACAACGATGTGACAAAGATCGCAGCCTTCAGGCGCACAACCGAGATCATGGAGCGAACCTTGGCGGCGTCACGGAGACCACGTGATCGGACGAAAGATCGCTCGTGGCGTGCAACGCTGTCGCCGCGTCGGTGGTCAATCCGAACACCGACGACCCGCTGCCGCTCATCATAACGCACCGCAATCCCCGGTGACGCAACGCATCACGAACGTGACGGACTGCCGGTTGTGCCTCCATGACGGCCCGTTCAAAATCGTTCGAAAGCGTCCGCTCCAGCGACAGCATGTCGTCGACGGAGCCCGTAAACCTTTCGAGAAGACTTGTTCGGTCCGGTCGCTCGACGAGCTTGTGATTCGCGTACGCCCACGATGTGGCAATGCGAACCGGAGGCACGACACAGACGATCCAGTAGGGGAACACGTTGGGCATGGGTTGGATGATCTCGCCTCGCCCTCGTCCAAATGCGAGGCCTCCGTGCAGGAAGAACGAAACGTCCGAACCCAGTCCGGCAGCCAGGTCGGCGACTTCCTCCTCGGCCATGCGGATGCTCCAGAGCTTCAGCAATCCTTTGAGAACTGCGGCTGCATCGCTGCTCCCCCCGCCGAGGCCTGCGCCGTGAGGGATGCGTTTCTTGAGAGAAATGTGAACTCCGCACTGCAGTCCGGTATGACGGCGAAGCGTGTCCGCGGCCCGAGCGCAAAGATTCGTGTTGCCCGCCGGAAGGCTCGGGTCCGTGCAGTCCATGGTAATGCCGTCGTCGATCAGCGTGAGCTCAACGGTATCGGTCAGCGCGATGGACGAATAGATCGTCTCGATGTCGTGGAAGCCGTCGGACCTCCGGCGAATGATCTCGAAACCGAGATTGACTTTCGCGGGGGCTTCAAGCGCGAGCGGTGTGTGTGTGGGCAAATTCGACACGGCGATGTTGATCGTGAGAAACAGCGAAGAAGATTAACCGTGAATGCACCCGCCAAGAGATGAAGCATGGCGGGCAAGCGCGAATTGACGCGAAAAAAGATTGGGCAATTAGTTAATCGTGAACCTGCCCGCCCTTTCAGTTCTCCGAAGGCGGGTTCATTCGCGGTTCATACTCAGCGCGACCATCGAGAAGAAAATTCGCCGCAACATAGTCGATTAACGTTCGAGAAGCAACAAAAGGGCTGTAAACACAGGCGATTTTGATTGTGGGTCCAATTTTTCTTAGGTTAAAGACTCGCGTTACAAAATGGAACTAGCCGCAAGAAGCGCCCTCGGCTTCGCTCGGGCCAGAGCGCATGAGACGCAAAAGGGAATATTTACGTCTACCAAAATAACCAATTAACCGATTAACCAGTTAATGTTCTCCGTTCGCGGTATCCGTTTTGGGGGCAACGCCCCACTTGTTCTTATAGCTGGTCCGTGTGTCGTTGAAAGCCGCGACCTCATCATGCGGACCGCAGAGACCATTCGCTCGCTCGCGAAGAAACATCGCATGCCGGTCGTCTTCAAATCGTCATACAAAAAGGCGAACCGGACGAGCGGGTCTGCATTTTCCACGATCGGCGAGGACAAGGCTCTGGCGATCCTGGCAGAAGTCCGGCGTGAACTCGGGATGCCGGTGCTGACGGATGTTCACACGGAAGGCGAAGTGATCGCCGCATCTGAAGTCGCCGATATCCTTCAGATCCCCGCTTTTCTGTGCCGACAGACAGACCTTCTCCAGGCGGCGGGACGAACGGGGCGTGCGGTCAATATCAAGAAAGGTCAATTCGTCGCTCCCGGCGACATGGCCCAGGCCGCCGAGAAAGTGGCTGCGACCGGGAATACGAAGATCATGCTGACGGAACGGGGCACGACATTCGGATACCATAATTTGGTCGTCGACATGCGCTCGCTGCAGATCATGCACGACATCGGCTATCCGGTTGTTCTGGACGCGACGCATTCCGTCCAGCTTCCGGGGAGCGCCCGATCTGCGAGCGGCGGCCAGCCGGAGTTCATCTTTCCGATCGCTCGCGCCGGGGTTGCCGTTGGATGCGATGCGGTCTTCATTGAGACCCACCCCGACCCGCGTCGCGCCAAGAGCGATGCGACCAGCCAATTGAAGCTTAGTCTGTTGGGCGGCTTGTTGAAGCAAATAGCGGCCATCGACCGCACACGGCGCACGGTGGTCCGGTGAAACGAGCACGCTCCGGTGTGGTGGCTCGATTGAAAAACATCAGGCTCCTGCTGCTGGACGTCGACGGAGTACTCACCGACGGCGGCGTGTACTATTCCGAAGACGGCGACGAGATGAAGAAGTTCAACATACAGGATGGCTACGGTATCGTGCGCGTGCAAAGAGCGGGGATCGTCGTCGGCATCATCACCGGTCGCGTCTCATCCATTGTGACCCGACGGGCCCGTGAATTAGGCATTACGCACATCCGGCAGAACATGGAAGATAAGGTGTCGGCGTACGAGGATATACTGACCTCACAGGGTGTGACAGACGCAGAAACGGCCTATATTGGGGACGACGAACCCGATCTCCCGGTCTTGAAGCGGGCCGGTTTTTCCGCAGCTCCTGCCGACGCCGTGGACGCTGTTCGCAGGTCTGTATCGTACGTGTGCAAGCGAGAAGGGGGACGCGGAGCAGTACGGGAAGTCATCGACCTCATTCTGAGATCGCGCAGAAATGTCTGAATCGTTTCCCCGAAAGCTCACCGATCGGGAGATGGACCTGCTGTCGTGGGTACTGCCGGAGGATCGGCCGGGGTACGCGGCAGCACGGATGCTGACCCGGTCCTGGAGCGTCGCCGCCCGCGGCCGGCGGGGCGATGGAAACTACATCCTTGCGCCCGAAGGAACGGTGGTGGACGTTGTGTCCCCGTTGCCGCAGGTTCTCGCATACGGTGTCGTCGAGACGGGCACGATTTCGACGTCGGTGACCGTTCGCGAGCGGATGGATGTTCAATTGGAATTTGAGATCGTCGACAATCCGGCATTCGGAACCGCCGCCGAGCCGCGGCGGTGGAGCTATTCAACATGGCTTCCGTCGTCCGTATGTCCGCAATGCGGCCGTTTTCCCCGCGACGTGCGAATGTCGACGGAAGGCAACCGGCTGGTTGTCCTTGCGATCTGCATGTACGACAGGCGTTTGTGGGTCTTTGACGATCGTTCGGGAGTAAATCATCCCGTGCCTGTCACGAATTTCTACAGCGAATTGATGAGCCAGACCGGTGTACGAGACCCGCGGGTGGCGCTGAGGCCGGAGCTTCTGTTCGAACAGATGTCTGCACATGCGGATGACGACCTTGCCCGCGCGTTTGTCTCGTACAATACCCGTCATGCAAAAATTCCCGCTGACGATCCGGTGCTCGCGCCGGAGAGTCGCAGACCGCTGTTCGGCCGATTGTTCTCGCTCTTCTATCATTGAGACATGAACTCCATCATTGAACACGGCCGCAAGGTCGTCCAGATCGAAGGTGAAGCCGTCGCGGCGCTTGCCGATCGTGTCAACGGCGACTTCGCCCGGGCTGTCGAGATCATCTTCGCAGCCAAGGGCCGGGTCATTGTGACCGGCATGGGAAAATCGGGCATCATTGCGCGAAAACTTGTCGCCACGTTCAACTCGACCGGGACGGCGGCCATTTTCCTGCACCCTTCGGATGCCGTGCACGGCGACCTCGGGACCGTTCGTAAAGAGGACGTCGTCATCTGCATTTCCAAGAGCGGGAATACGGCTGAGATCCGGCAACTTATGCCCGTCTTCAGACACCTGGGAGTCCCGATCATTTCCATGGTAGGCAACATGAAGTCGGAACTCGCACGTACGAGCGACGTGGTTCTCGACATCAGCGTGAAGGAAGAGGCCTGTCCGCTCGACCTGGCACCGACCGCTTCCACGACGGCAATGCTCGTGATGGGCGACGCGATCGCTATCGCGCTTCTGAAACAGCGGAATTTCACCCGGGAAGATTTCGCCATGTTTCATCCCGGCGGCAACCTCGGCAAGCAGCTGTTGCTGCAAGTCGAGCACTTCATGGTGACCGGCGCAGGAGTGCCGAAGGTGAGCGAGGACGTCCCGTTATCCGAGGCCATCATGGAAATGACCTCGAAGCGGCTGGGGGCGACGTGCGTGGTGAACGGCACAGGCGCATTGTCCGGCATCATCACGGACGGCGACCTTCGCCGCATGCTGCAGCGAAAGCCGTCGATCAATGAGCTGAAAGCGTCGGATGCAATGACGCGTAATCCGAAGACGATCTCGCTCGGAACCCTCGCTGTGGCGGCGCTGGAGGTCATGGAATCGTACAAGATCACGCAGCTTGTGGTCGTCGATGCGAAGAATGTGCCCCACGGGATCGTCCATCTGCATGACCTTGTCAAGGCGGGTTTGGGCGGAGAGGAATTACAGTCGTGAGTCTCGGGGTAGGTCTAACGAAAAAGCGGTTACTCGCAACGCCCGCAAAGAAATGATCTTGAAATGCGGCGACAAAAAATCATCCAGTTTGTTCTTCGTCATTCTGCCAGTGCTCTTCCTCGTCGGATGCGAGGATAAGATCAAGCCAAACGTCTTGTCGTCGGTGGATAGCAAGACGCTGCCGCAACAGGAGAGCTGGAACAGCCAGATCACGATCTCGGATTCGGGAATTGTCCGGGCGGTCATCGATGCCGGATACTTCCAGGTGTTTGAGACAAGCCGGAAAACACTCCTGAGCGAAGGGGTGAAGGTGCGGTTCTTCAACCCGGACGGATCGCCCGGATCGATACTCACAAGCTCCACCGGTACGGTCGACGAGATCACGAACAACCTCGAAGCTCGCGGCAACGTTGTGGTCACGTCGACGGAACGTACGCAGCTCTTCACGGAAGAATTGTATTGGGACAATGCCCGGGCGATGATCCATTCCCCTGCGTTTGTGCGCATTGTCTCCCCGACCGAGCGGTTGCAGGGCGTGGGGCTCGAGTCAGACCAGTCGCTCAAGAACTATCGCATTTTCCGCGTTACCGGTGAGACGAGAGCGCGCTGAGAAGATCCCGTTCGATCGCATGAAGAAAGGAATTCTCACGGTGCCCCCTCGATCCGCCTTCTGCCAAAAAGAACGGCAGACAGGTCGGCGTACTCGGGGCAACGCGCAGCGGTCGCAACGTCGCAACACGGGGCCAGCCGAAAAAGTCGTGAAATGTCTGCTGGTCGGAGTCGTGCTGTTTGTCGTGCATGTGCTACCGGCCCACGCACAGGGAAGGCCGGGAACAATCGAGCTGAAGTCTGCTAAGGAACTCAAGGTTAGAAACATCCGCGGAACAGAAGTCCGCGAGCTTCTCGGAAGCGTGCATTTTATCCAATTCCTCCGGGAAGGGGGACAGGTCAGGGTCTGGAGCGACCGCGCGTTGCAGTATCTCGAAGCTGAGCAGATGGAACTCAGCAGCCGCGTCCGCGTCATTCGGGACAGCATTCTCATCACGTCGGATGAGGGAACGTACTTCGGCAAGGAACGGCGTATCGAGGTCCGTGGCCGCGTTCGGCTCGAGCGATCAGGGTCGGTACTGACCTCCCGCGCCGGGGAATATTTCCCGGACGAAAAACGTGCAATCTTCACGGACTCTGTTGTCGTCGTCGACTCCGCTTCCACGCTGTATTGCGACAAGCTGATGTATTGGGAGAACGAGGCACGCTCCGTTGCGTCGGGGAATGTCCGGGTGATTCAGTCATCGGACGGGACGACGGTGTTCGGAGACACGCTCGTAAACCTCGAGCGGGAAAAGAGGTCGATCGTTCCGCGGGCGGCTCGCATGATGCAGATCGATACGGCGGCGAACGGGGAGGTGGACACGCTTCTCGTCACAAGCCGATCGATGGAATCGCGCAACGACTCCGTGCGGCACCTCATCGCCCGGGATTCCGTCCGCATTGCGCGCACAGACCTGTCGGCACGGTGTCACGTGGCGACTTTTGCGGGAGACGAGGACCGCATTACGCTTGCGGGCGATCCCGTGGTTTGGCATGAGGAGAATCAGGTCACTGGTGATACGATCCATATCCGGCTCGTCCGGCGGCAATTGTCGTCGGTGTTCGTGCGTGGACGAGCGATGGCCGTCTCGAGGTCGGATTCGGTCCGCCGGAGCAGATTCGACCAGCTTACCGGCCGCCGGCTGACGATGTATTTTGCGGAGAAAAAGGTCCGGCAGATCGACGTCGAACAGACTGCCACAAGCCTGTATTATCTGTATGATGAGGCGGTCGCGAACGGGGCAAATATGTCGAGCGGGGACCGGATCATCATCGATTTTTCCGACGGTCAGGTGGACCGGATCAAGATCATCGGCGGCGTACAGGGGGAATACTATCCTGAACGGATGGTGAGGAACAGGGAGGGAGAGTACAATCTGGACGGATTCAAATGGTTCAGGACTCGACCGAAAAGAGATGGTGTGGTGATGCAGGAAGTGGTGGTGGAATGAGAAAAAAAGAACGTAAGAACGTGAAAACGTAAGAACGGAAGAACGGGAGGACGTGAGAATGTGGCCAGGCTGCCGAATGTACGAAACGGTTCAAAAAGACTAGACGTCTCAAACTGACGAAACACACTTGGTGTTTATTAGCGTTCATTCGCGGTTCATCCTACAGTGACAGTGACACACGGCTCAAACGATACAGAGTTGTCCAAGTCCGGCTCGAGCGTTCTCCGCTCCGAAGGCCTGATCAAACGGTATAAGAAGCGCGCCGTCGTGGACGCCGTCAGCGTCGGCGTGCGGCAGGGGGAGATCGTGGGATTGCTCGGTCCCAACGGAGCCGGGAAAACGACGACCTTTTACATGATCGTCGGCATGATCCGGCCGAACGGCGGAAATGTCCACCTTGACGACGCCGAAATCACCTCCCTGCCCATGTATCAGCGGGCGCGGATGGGAATCGGATATCTTCCGCAGGAAGCTTCGATCTTCCGCAAGCTGTCCGTACGGCAGAATATTGCGGCCGTACTGGAGGGGACAAAACTGACGAACCGTCAACAAGCCGAGCGTACGGACCGGCTTCTGGAAGATTTCGGATTGACGGCCATTGCGGCGAGCCAGGGATTCATGCTGTCGGGTGGAGAGCGGCGGCGGACGGAGATCGCCCGCGCGCTCGCACTCGACCCAAAATTCCTTCTGTTGGACGAGCCGTTTGCCGGCATCGACCCGATCGCCGTCGAAGACATCATGGCCATCGTCCTGAAATTGAAGCAGCGGCAAATCGGCGTGCTGGTGACCGATCATAACGTGCACGAAACACTGTCCATCACGGACCATTCTTTCCTGTTGTTCGAAGGAAAGATCTTCAAGAAAGGGCGTCCGCAGGAACTCGCAGACGACCCGGAAGCGAGGAAGTTGTATTTGGGGGAGAAATTCAGACTGGATCGGTATTGAAGACAAAATGGTCTCACTACGTGAATCGTTAATCGTGAATAGTCAATAGAAAAGCGATTGCGTATGGCTGGACGATGGGGAAGAGCCGGGTGATTGATTAACGGCGCACTTCCAATTCGCTATGCGATTGACCATTTACCATTCACTATTCACCAACACAAGCTCTCATACGAAGTCATGATCATCGTAACACAACCCGGCGCAACTGAAAAAGAAATTGAAGCCATTATTGGCGTTCTGACTGAGCACGGATTCGACATTCATCGCTCCACCGGCGTGCGGCATACCGTCATCGGAGCGATCGGCGTTCAACCCGATTTCGACCATCGTCAGATCGAACTTCTCCCCGGCGTTGCCGAAGTCGTACGGATCACGGAGCCGTACAAGATTGCCAGCAGGGCCTTCCGCCAGGAAGGGACGATCATCGACGTTGGAAACGTAAAGATCGGCGGTGACGAGGTCGTCATCATGGCGGGGCCATGCTCAGTCGAAAGTGAGAAACAGATCTTTACCGTCGCCGAGCGGGTCGCCAAAGGGGGAGCGAAGCTGCTGCGGGGTGGCGCGTACAAGCCGCGATCTTCGCCGTACGCATTTCAAGGGATGGGGGAAGAAGGCTTGAAGCTTTTGCGAAAAGCGGCGGATGCGTTCAAGCTGTGCGTCATCACGGAAGTGATGGACGCAAGCCAGATCCGGCTTGTCGAGAAGTACACCGACGTCATCCAAGTCGGTGCACGGAACATGCAGAATTACACGTTTCTGAAGGAACTGGGTAAAGCATCAAAGCCGGTCATGCTCAAGCGCGGACTTTCAGCGACGATCGAAGAATGGCTGATGTCGGCGGAATACATCCTGTCCGGAGGGAATCACAACGTGATGCTGTGCGAACGGGGTATTCGGACGTTCGAGCCGTCAACGCGAAATACCATGGACATCGGGGCGATCCCGCTTGTGAAGAAGAAAAGCCATCTGCCCGTCATTGCCGACCCATCACATGGGATCGGCATTCGAGACAAGGTCATTCCGATGGCGCGAGCATCTGTGGCAGTCGGAGCGGACGGCATCATCGTCGAAGTTCACAATGACCCCGACCATGCAAAATCGGATGGAGCGCAATCGCTGTTCCCCGATCAGTTCGATCAAATGATGAAAGAAGTCAGACTGATAGCGGCGGCGATAGGGCGGAGCATAGCCTGAAGAGAACTCACGCAGCAACACAGTCAAATCATGTCCACGGCAACCCGCAGTTCTTTTCCCTGCATAGCCATTATAGGCGTTGGATTGATTGGCGGCTCGTTGGGATTGGCCATCAGACGCGCATTTCCACGGACGAAGGTCGTCGGCGTTGACAATCCGGCGATTCTACGCAAGGCGCGGAATGCCGGTGCGCTCACAGAGAGCGCAAAATTGCCCGAAGCCGTTCGAACGGCCGACCTCGTCATCCTCGCCGCTCCCTCCCGCACGATTCTTCGTCAGCTCTCCCAGGTTGCTCGTTCTGTGAAGCCAGATTCGATCGTCACCGACGTCAGTTCGGTGAAATCGGGGATTGTTCGGCAGGCCGAAAAACTGTTTCGCCGGGGGCAGTTCATCGGTGGACATCCAATGGCCGGGTCGGAGCGGTCGGGCGTTTCCGCCGCGGATCCGTTGCTCTTTGAGAATGCCCTGTATGTACTGACGCCGGGGAGATCTGTGTCGCGCGCACGACTGAACGCTCTCGCCCGTTTTCTCAAAGCCATTGGCGCGCGCGTGGTGGTTCTGCGGGCAGATGTACATGACCGCGTGGCCGCAGTCGTGAGCCATCTGCCGCAGTTGACGGCCGTTGCGCTCATGAATGTGGCGGGGAAAAGGGATCGGGTTGCCGCCCGACATCTGGCGATGGCGGCAGGCGGCTTCCGGGATATGACACGCATCGCATCGAGTCCCTTCGGTATGTGGAGGGACATTCTGCAGGACAACAGAAAGGAAGTGCGGTCAGCGATGCGTCTGATGGTGGACGAGATGACACGCTATAGTGCGGCCATGGCCGTCTCGGCAGCGAAATTGCGGTCATCGTTCGCGGGGGCGGGAAAGGTCCGGTCGCGTATCCCCGCCAACATGAAAGGATTCCTGCACGCCTTGTCAGGACTTCAGGTGTTCCTGGAGGACAAGCCCGGGAGTCTGCATCGCATGACGGGAGCGATGGCACGTCACGGCATCAGCATCAAAGACCTTGAGCTCGTGAAAGTACGGGAAGGTACGGAGGGATCGTTCCGGGTCTGGTTCGAAAACAGGGAAACGGCCTTGAAGGCAAAGAAAGTGTTGAGGAGAGCGGGAATTCGGACAGTATGACATCGTTCATCCTTCATCGATCTGCTTCACCTGGCTTGCGGCTCCCGCAACGCCCCTCTGCATTCATCATTCCTTGATCGCAGCACGCCAAGTTATTTCAGTCCAAACCATGCCACCGATGGGGAAAATCCAATAGGCGGGCGCATTGAGGATGCTTCCGAATCCGCTGGTCTCATACAGCACAAGGACTGCATCATCCAGTGGCGAAGCCCTTTCGCCGCTTACATCAGATTCCTGAAATACGTCCACCGTGTCGGCCGTCCATCCGGAAGAAGCGTGACTTGAACGGCTCCGTCGACCTTGGTAGATGTGCCTTTGAGCTGAATTTCATCGGCGGACACCAGAACTGAGAACGCGACGTACTCTCGTCCCTTGAACTCATCGGGTATGGCAAAGCCCGAGTAGCTTCCGGAGCTATCCCTGAATTGTTTCGCAATACGGCTCAGCTCGATGATGTCTCTTCGGATCTCGGCACGAGTATCCTGGATAAGGTTCCGGAATGTGACGAAAGCGGAAAGAAAAGAAGCAGCCGTCGTACCTCGATTCCAACGAGGCAGGGTCATTCCGGCGATTCGAAGAGTATCTTGATTGATAGTGCCTCCGACTGTCGTGCCGTCATCATACGTGAATGACACATCACCGGCGTTCGGCCGCGCATAGGTTCCACGATACTCAAGCGTGTCGTTCATCATGAAAAACGATCTGTCCGCACGCAGTTGGACCATTCGGATACGCTTTGAGGCCATGGAGCCGTAGACAACATCGGGAACAGCTTGAGAAAAGCAGTTATCGCTCAAGGAGAATATCGACGCAACCGTCAAAAGAATCAAGGGACGCATGGTTGTACCTCCTCTTTTCTATGAACACAAAACTCACTTCGACAGCTGAAGAGCGACTGTACCCTGTGAATCCGTCCAGGTAAGGTTCAGCTGATTACCAGTAACGGTCCACGCGGAGACCAGTTCTTTCGGTGGATCGATTGGCTGCCCGTTGTCTGTGAGGAACTTCATTGTCGCGCTCGAACCGTTGACTGTAATCGTACCGGTGGTTACCTGGAGAGGTGCATTCGAGGAGCTGTATTCCGTGTAGGTCAGTGCGCCAGCCGTAGTAAACGCAAAAGTAGCCCGTACCGTGCCGGTTCGCCAGTCGAGCGCAGCAGACAGAAGAGCCGGGTTGCCATTCACAAACGCCGATTGCGCCGTCCATGTCGCTGCAAGCTCCGACGGTATCGAGCCTGTGGCAGTTTGGGTTGGGCTCTCGTCCTTCTTGCAGTCGAGCAAGATCAGGCTGAAGATCATCGCAAACGCAAGTACAAAGTGGCACGACTGTACTCGCAGGTTGCGGAAGAACCTCCGTGTAAAAGGAAGATTGAACCGCCCCGCCAAAAGGTGAAGCATGGCGGGCAGGCAAGGACGCCAAGAATCCAGTTCCCCGACAAAAACAACGCTTTCTTTCTTGGCGTCATGGCGGTTCATGTTCTTTCCGCACTCTGCTGGGAGAATGGGAAACAAGTTTTCCATTGGTTCCTCCATCATTTGTCAGCTTCGTGAGCGTCGCCGCAGTTGTCATGTGCCGGCGTCACTTCATCCGTACTAACACGGCTGGATTGGGAAACGCTTTGTCGTCCTCTGCAAACCGAAGTACAAGAGATTGGAGTTCTTCTGTGGTGGCCGTGAGAATGATCTCGCCGCCGCGACGCACATGCGCGATACTGAGTTTCTTGGCATCGATCATGTCACGAAGCCAGTCGCTCTCCAACAACGACATCCGCAGCGTGTCTCCTTCAAGAGCGATCCTCGATATCAAGTGTGCAGAAATGAAATGATGGTCGCCGCCGCCTTTGGACGGAGAAGTATCTGTGAACAAGAACGTACCAAGTCGACCCAGTTGGACGTTGTAGTTTCTTGTATCCCCCGACTTGTCACGCAACACCACGGCGTACCCTTTTTCGCCGGATCTCTGGAAAGCATACGTCTCTCCATCTTCCGTTCCGTCCCACGTTCCGACGAGCGCCTGATCGAACACAAGATCCTTTTCTGTGAATAACGGGAACAGCGAACGTGCCGGACAACCCATCATGGAGATGGTCATTGCCACGACGATGATGTGTTGAATCTTGTTCATCTTCCTCCTCCCTAATGATGTGATTGGTGACGGCATCTGAATACTCGTTGGGCCGTTGAGGCGATCCAAGAACACAAAAGCCCCTGTCTCGCGTAAACGTAATTCTCAAGATTGAGCATGCAGACCAAAGGAGTCCGTGGTAGGGGTGGTGAATACTGAATGGAGAATGGTCAATCGAAAAGCGTTCATCAGAGTACCCCCGCTATCTCAGCAGAATGAGTTTTCGAGTTGCCGTGAACGATCCTGCCTGTAAACGGTAGAAGTAAACGCCGCTCTCAACGGTTCTTCCAGTGTAATCCTTAGAATTCCAGACAATTGTATGACGACCGGGTGGAGCCTCTCCGACATAGAGGACCCGCACAAGCTGACCGATGGGATTATAGACAGCGATAATGACCATTGCACTCGATGAGAGTTGATATGCAACTGTCGTCGAAGGATTGAAGGGATTGGGATAGTTTTGAAACAATTGGAAATCGGTGGGAGTGATAATGTGAACATCCAGAACGCCGGTTGCGCTCGTCACAAAAATTCTCCCCTTCATGCCAGAAGCTGCATGGGGTGTACAGACATAGTAATGCACCCCCACACCGAGGCTGGCGGGCACAACCAGTCCGCCTCCGAAAGGAACTTGAAATCCTCCGTTGGACGTATTGCCGTTTGCCAGCCACGTCGCTTCGGAGACTTCCACGGCGTCATGAATGGAGGCAAGGGAAAAACGAACGGAGTCGCCCGCAAAGATAGTAATGCTATCCGGCAAAAACACGAGATCATTGATTGTAGCCGTAATAGTCCTCAACGAATTCGTTCGAACGGCAATGCCTGTAAGCACCTGTTGTGAAAGTAATTGTGCCGTGAGAACAAAGACAAGGACGATAGACCGAAGACAACCCCGGCAACAGAAAAATGGTGGTGAAGAAGACAGTGCCCGCCCACTATGTGCCAAACACAATGTGATGTCTTCTTGAATGGGACTCATGGACGCTCGTTGAGGCTACTTGGAAGTCCTCACCATCACCGCGACCTGTTGTGCGACAGTTGTGTTGTACTCGAACGCTAATTTCTTATGATTCACAATGTCGACAATTGTGCCGATGACGCACAGTCCGGCGGTAAAAACGTAGAGCAGGCCCATCCCGATCTGCCCGAGAATGAATCTGTGGACGCCCGCCACGCCCATGAAACCGATAAGCGAAGTCAAAAGTATGGTCTGGGGATCCTTCCGTCGGCTGTTGTACAAGACCGCAAATTGTTGGGCGGTGTTGTCGCTCATATCTTTGATGAGACCTTGGATGTAGATCATCTCGTCGCTTTCAAGGGTCGGCATTAACTGCATGACGTTCGGCATTTGACCTCCCTGTCAGTGAGTAGGATGCATGTGACTGTGTGGATAGTGGAGTGCGTTACTAACAATTGCGTATGTCCGAGACAACAAGACGAATATCGCCGGGATGCCCAGGAGATGGGTAAGGAAGGACCGGTACAGATCGCCGTGAAGGGCATACGAGATCGACCGGCCTAATCCGCAACCGGGGCAGTCGTGAATTCCCAGATTCTTCAATGGACAGAGGGTAAAGTCAGAGTACGGTTGAGGGTCTGAAAGTCCCAGCCACAAGAGCGCACCAAACCAGATCAATGGTTCGAAGCCCATCACGGAAAACAATTCGATAAACTTCTTAACCATAATGAGTCAACGTATCGCCTGGAAAATGTTGACCAAGTTCCGCCAGGTGTTTCAGGCCAATCACATTCTGCGAAAACTGGCCGGTTCTGTCGAAGTCGATGAAACCTACATCGGCGGCCGAGCAAAAGGAAGGCGGGGCCGTGATTGCGATTGTTAGCTGGCGTGCGAGCACCAACCGACTTGTGGTGAAATGTCACTGGCCATAGAGAACTCTGAATGCTCGCATTATCGCCGTAGCCATACATGAGCGATGATCTTCGTCATCGAAAATCTGTAATGATACTTGAACGCCCGGTTCGCTTTGTGATTTGAGCAGGTCTGACATTTTTCTTACGCCTGCTATGGTGGAAGAATCCTCCAAGCTTCCAACGCTCAGGAAGACCTTTGCCTTCAATCTCTTGGCAAATGCCGTGAAGTCGTTGGCATGCTTGAATATGATCTCGTTGTCATACTCGACTGAGGGGCTACCGGCAAAAACACGACCAAATGTTTCAGGATGGGTAAACAACGCGTAGAGAGAAAATAATCCTCCGTATGAGTACCCGGCAAGCCCACGGTCAGAGCGGGAGACTCGATAGTTGGCTTCGATAAACGGAATAAGCTCAAGAATCATAAAATCCAGGAACTTCGGGGCACCGCCCGATCTGACTTCAAATTTCCGATGGCTCATCTTGGCAAGGAGAGTATTCCAATAGTTATCAGTGCTCGTGTCGCGTGTGGGAGTCAGATCTCTGGTCCTCCATGCCCCCCAGTCAGCCATATCGTTGATAGGGTATCCTATCCCGACGACAATAATCTCGGGAAGATTTCCCTTCGGGAAAGCAAGAACACTCGAGATATTTGCCACCATGGGAAAGGATCGGTTTGCGTCGGTCATGTACAGTGCAGGATAGATGGCTGCACTGTCAGCAACATAATTACGTGGTAGCTGAATGTAAAGGCTAAACTCCTGGTCCACAATGTGTGAGCGTATCCTTCTTAACTCGGTATTGGGAATCGTTACTTCCGGGTACTTCGGGGCGGGTACGTCTATCACCTGTGCCTCTTGTGCGATCCCGTTGAACCCCATCACAGACACCACAAGAAGGACCGAACACCCGTACCCGATCATTTGCCTGCGAAAGTTTCTATCCATTGTGGTGTCCTTCCAGGATAATGTGTTGCCGCTGTTAGCCGCCGCTCAGCGTGTGATAGGAGATAGAATGTCATCTGGCAGTCTTCATCGTATCAGCTTGAATCCAGTCACTCAACTGTCCTGCCAGTTCTTCTCTGACATTGCGGAAGGAGTGATCGGTATGATATGCGACGAATCTGATCTTGGAAGCACCCGCCTTTTTCAGAGCACGATAGAACGGCAGGAGAAATTGATCGATAGTGATCTGCGTATCGTCCCACCCGCCGACCATGAGTATGTCGCGAGCAGCAAGATCATTGGCGCTGAGTCTCAGGTCGACGGGAGCCGGATTCGCTGCGAGCTTCTTCAAAAGGCCGCTGCCTTCGAAATTGATCGGCCCATCGGGAGTCTTGAGATTGTCAAAGACCGAGTCCATGGTGTGAGCCATCTGGGAATTACGCATGTATTCTCGTGCGAACTCGCCGTGGTCGGTACCGGCGATGGAAATTATCCGTTGTAACTCCGGATGCCGTGCCGCATAGGTCAGGGCCATCCCGCCGCCGTAACTATATCCGCCGAGGACAATTCGGTTGGTGTCGATATGAAATCTCTGGAGAATGTCGCTGTGATGCAGATACTCATAAGCGGCTTGGATGTCCGTCAGCGTGTTTGTCATGCTGAAGACACCTTCGCTCTTGTGAGTTCCGCTGTAGTTGAAAGTGAAGACATTGATGCCGCCGACGGAGAGTTTTTGACCGAGCCCCAGCACATCCTGTTGGTTGCCCGGGAATCCGTGCAAGAGAAGGAGCGTAACACCGCTGCCGCCGGGCTTTCCCTGAAAAAACTTGCCCTTCACGGCGTGGGCTTGGCTTGCGAAAGTAATGTCGACAGAAATCTGGTCGGCTGTCTGTCCAAACAGACGTGGGAAAAAGACACACGCCAGGATCAGGCAACTTTTCGGTTTCAGCAATGAGTGGATTGCAGAAGTAAGGGTGTTGTTCATTCTTTGACTCCTTCACACGGAGTGTCGCCTGACGTTTGGCGTAATAACGCAGTCTGCCGAAGGCGCATTAAGCCACTCAACTGGTTCTTCAACATCGCTTTAACCGGGTCTATCAACGTGGTGGCGCCAGTGTGAATCCGAGTTGTTGCGCCCAGTACAAGTTATTGCTTGCAATCCACTCATCGGTGATTTTGTCCAACGAAACATGGATAATGCTCATACCGGGAACAACGACGGACTTGCCGGTCGGTGGCTGTCTTCCTGGACCGCTGTTCGTGGCTCGAATCGTCCACCGCACCGCGATCGCATTCGGCGCATAGAGAGCCTCATCAAGATCTATATGAAAATCTGGATATGCTGTGCGCCAATATGTAATGCTGATCTTGAGGGAGTCGAGAGTGCGGACGGGTTCGAACCGTGGACTCATGCGTAGTTCGAATTCGTCGCTGACGATGTCTTCGAGACCTTTGAAGTCTCCGGTGTTCCACGCGCGAACATATCCATCCACAAGTGGTTTGAAGCGCTCAGATGGATCTGGTTGTCCGCAACTGGCGAGGAAAAGGAACATTGTAAGTGCGGAGGAAAAGAATGTGGGTCGTGAGGGTGGACGGAAATTGTTCATGACACACCTCCCTTGGCGTTGAGAGACGAATCCTTGGTGCGCCGCATATTCCAACGAGTGAGCGCCGTAGTTGCACCTGTTATACGCCCGTGCGCCGCCGCTAACCGGGCTTGGTGAACATCTTCTCGAACAGTTCCTTGGCTCGCTTTGCCCCTTCCGACGACAATGCGACGGATTTCGCTTTGCTTTTCGGATTGCTGATGAATCCCTTTTCGTGAAGTCGATTCAGGGCATCCCAGTCATGTCCTTTCCAGGCTCCAACGGCTGGTCCTTCCGAAAAACTCGTCAAATGAAGCAAGGCGAGAACGGCATCATCGATTTTGTCTGTGTCGATTTTCATGGTCGGATCCTTTCACAACTGAGAGCGGCGGCGCATGGCGCAAGCAGTCTCGGCAAACAACGCCGTCCCGCCCGACTATTCCATTTTCAAATGACGGGCGGGATGGAACGAGCACAACTACCTTTATATAAAGAGCGAGTGTCGTTGTTTGCCGTGTTAGTTGTAATTGCCCTTCTATCTGAGCAAAACAAGTTTCTTGGTTTCAGTGAATGAGCCAGCTTGAAGCCGGTAGAAATAAACACCGCTTGGCAAAGCTTCGGGATTCCATTGCCGTGCATATTTTCCAGCATCCAACTCCTCAGCAAGCAGGACTTCAAGTTCCCTGCCTAAACCATCAAACACTTTCAGTGATACAAACGATTTAGATGGAAGATTAAAGGAAATAGTCGTCGCTGGATTGAACGGGTTGG
>Ga0156245_1108_pt1 | contig 17805 bp, 10 predicted proteins | sample RifCSPlowO2_12_FD_107892 | JGI IMG/M metagenome (GOLD analysis project Ga0156245, IMG submission 107892) | Ignavibacteria bacterium RIFCSPLOWO2_12_FULL_56_21
AATGTTCGAACCTTCGATGCGAAATGGATAAGGACTGTCGACGAAAATGCCATTGCCGCCATTCCCGGTAATCGAAGAACCTCTGATGATGCCGGAGGAAAGGGCTGGCACGGTGAGCGTTTTTCCAAATTCCATCATTCCATCTTCATATTCCAACATTCCATTTCTTGATTCCACCATTCCGTTCCTGGATCTCCAGAGTACTCGTCCACCCGCTGGGGCTGCGTTTTCAAGTTTGCCGGAAACACCCCCCAAACCGTTGTTACAGATCTGTGTGCCGCTGATGCGAACGATCGGCGCTTCGACCCCATATCCGAGGTTTTCGCAGATCCGGCCGCCGGAGATGCTCACGACACCGCTGGAACTTGCACCGTTGACCATGTTCGACATCAGAATGCCCTGACCGCCGATCTGAATTCCGCTGGCACCAAGCAGACCCGAGCGGTGGTTTCCTCTGGCTGTCACATTGTCCATTTCGATCCTTTGTCCGGCGGCTCCGTAACCCTCACCCGGTTCCACTCCGCCATTCCCCTCCAGAAGCATATTCCCCCGAACAACGAGCGTCCCATTGTGTGAGGCAATGCCGTCGCCGCCGTTGCCGACGATGACGTGTTCCGCCCCTTCGATCAGCAGACTACCCTGTGCATGAATGCCGCGGACCCTGCTTCGCTTCACGACCGCATTTCCTCGAATTGTCATAGTACCCCAGCTCGAAATGCCGGTCGGCGTATTATCCTCAAAGAGAAGTCCCTCTGTGATGACAGACTTGTATGCCTCCACCGCGCCGATTTTCGCGTCTCCCCGATCTGGACTTTCCTCTTCTCCGTGATGTCCGCCGACGGTATTATTCCGGACTGTCAGCGTCCCTTTGACGTGAAGATACCCGTTTGCGGCCCAGATGGCCCCGTCGCGGTTGTTTTCGATGAGATGCTCCGTGCCATCTAATGTGACGTTGATAACTCCCCACAACCCGCGCCCTGGATGGTTGCTGGCGATCGCATTTCCTTCGATGATGATCGACTCACGCGCTTTTATACCGTCGAGTCCATTGGCCATTACCTCCACATCCTGCGTTCGGACAATCATGTACGCCCGAATACCCGTGATCTTTCGGTTGAACGCCTCCACAGCGCTCAGTCCGGCTCCGTTGTTGTTCACCTGCGCACGACCCCGAAGCGTAATAGAGCCGTTGTCGCACGTGATTCCGTTGCTCGAGTTTCCGTTAGCGAGAATGTTATGTCCGCCTTCGAACGCCGTTGCGTCGATGGTGATGTCACCGAGACCCGCCCGTATGCCGTCGGCCCGTTTGTTGGGAAATCCGTTCGCGTTGAACTCGAACCGTTCCCCCTTCAGGGTAATGTCGCCGTTCGACCAGATGCCGCCTGCCGAATTATTCGATGCTGTGACTCGTGCTTCGAGCAGAATGCCGCCGTCGTAAAATCCTCCCGCGGTCTGATACACTCCGGGACCGCAATTGCCGGACGCCACAACCGTTCCTGTACCTCGGAGCATTTCAGCGACTCTGATTCCACCAGTCTCGTTCCCGGAACAGCCCGTAGCCGAGGGGGCAGCCGGACCATTACCGCTGAAGATGTTCTCTCCTTCGAGCGCTATGCTGTGACTCGACTCAACACCGATCGCTTTGTTCCCGTTTGTTGTCATGTCGATCAGCGTGAGGAGGTTCCCGGTCGCGTCGATACCATTTTGCAGGAAGCCTGAGATATAGAGAGCTCGCACAGTTGTGTGGTCACCGGCGAGCCGAAGGCCGTGCGCGTTGGTCCCGGCATTCGTTCCGAGGACTTGAATGTTCTGAACCGCACCCTGAACATATCCGGGTTGAGTTGATCCATCGATAGTGACGTCGAAATCTGCGATAGGCAACGGACTTTGTGGAAGGATGAACTGAGTTCCCGCTCCCGGAATGTTGAACGTAATGTCATCCTCGCCGATCACGTGGTTCGAGGCCTGAAGGGCTGAGCGAAGAGTGACTTCCGAAAATCCATTCACTTGGGGCCCGTTCGTACTCGCAAGCCCGTCATTCGGGTTGGCGTCAGATCGATCCGCGGTTGAATTAACTACGAAGGGAGCTTTTGACACTTCCGACGTTCCATAGTCGGGATCGGTCGCGGTCGCAACCACGCGACCGTGGGTTCCCGGAACGACCACCGTGAACGGCGCATTCCCGGCGCTGTCCGTCGTGACATCGGTCGTGACCTGGAAAGTCTTGCTTTCGCCGAAGCCGGTAGAGTCAGCCATGTCGTTCGTGAAGAACTCAAGCCGGAACGTAGTCAGGGGCCGGGACTGCAGTCGTCCCTTCACAGTTGTCGAGCCCCCGGATTGATCAAGCCATGTGATGCGCGGAAAATTCTGCTTCCGATTCGGGCCCTGGTCGGCGTCTGCGGAATCGTTCGGCGTGGGGCCGTCATTCCCCAAATCGATGGCCATGCCTTTGTTGTCGAAGATGGAATTGCGCTGGATCTTCGTTCCCCATCCGGCTTTGATGGCGATCCCTGCCTGGTTGCTGAAGGCAATGATGTTCGCATCCGCCTCGTTCGGTCCGCCAATGAGGTTCACGGCGGCGCTATCGATCATGAAAGCCGTGCTGTCGTTCGGCAGCGGAGTAACGCCGTCGGCCTGTGTTCCGATGCGATTATGCTGGAACACGTTCCGCGACGGAGCGTTGGGAGATCGGCGCGTCCAGATGCCATGGTTTCGGTTGCCGGAAATGAGGTTATCGCGCACAACGTTGCTGTCGACGTAGCCGTTCATGAACAGACCGGTAAAATTGGACATCGACACTGTACCGGAGATATCCGTGCCAATGATATTATTTTGGATGACGTTTCCCTGTACGTAGTTCGGCTGCGACGGTCCGCCGATGACGAGCGTTGTGCCGCCGAACATCTCGATCCCTCCCCATATGTTGCCGGAGATGATGTTCCGGTCGGATGGCGAAGGACCTCCGATGACGTTGTTATCGCACACGATGTTGACGCCCGGACCCTTGTTCCCCCAATTGAGCGTCCCGGTAGGGTCGGTGCCGATCATGTTCCGCCTCACCACCGCTCCGCCGTAGCCGTTGATGTTGATGCCGTAGTAGTTGTTGCCGCTGATGATATTGCTGTCGACCGAGACCGGCGTGCCGACGAGATAGATCCCGCCGGAATTGTTCTGTCGAAGGCTGTCGAGCGTCTTGTTTGGGCCGACAATGTTTCCTTTGATCAGGGTCTGTTGGGCCTGATATTGCACCATGATGCCCCAACTGTTTCCGGACACGACGTTGTTGACGATCGAATCCTGAGTTCCCATCACTTCGATGCCGTAGCCGCTATTGCCGAGCGGGAATTGTCCGGAGGAATCGAGGCCGGCGATGTTCTCCTTGACGAGCGTATTGGTCGACAATTCACTGATGCTTATACCTTCGGCGTAATTACCGGAGCAGACGTTGTGCAGGACGCGCGTCCGCGTCCCCAGGACATACAGTCCTTCATATGTGTTCGGGGAGGCCGTCGTGCCGTCGAGTGTGCCGAGCATATTGTTTTGGACTGTGACATCCGTTGCGAGTACGAGCGAGATTCCCTGTTGGGTATTGAGACCGGCGACATTCCGGTCGTCCGGGTTTTCTCCGCCGATGATCGAATTGGAGGAATTGATATTGAGTCCAGTCTTGTTGCTCTTGAATTCACAACGTTTTACGGTGTTGTTCGTTGTTCCGTTTCCCAGCGCGAGGCCGACGTTCGACCAATGCTGGAAGGAAATGTTCTGGATGGTGGAATTTGAACCGATGAGCAGTCCGATGCCGTTGGAAACGGAGGTGCCATCGAGCACTATCTTTCCGGCGGACACGCTGCCGTCGATCTGGAGCGCCGCGGTAATAGAGGGAAGGCTGGCTGACGGCTGAATGATGGTGAGGCCGCTCGAGAACGTGATGGAGTGAGATCCTCCGAGTTTGTTCGCGTTCTGAATGGCCGATCGAAGCGTCGGCGGGTCGTAGGTGACGTCGTTGATGTCGGAGTCCGCGGCATCACTCGGGTCGGACACGACGAACGCCGTCGTGGTCTTGGCCGCAACAAGGTCGGAAGAGGTCGTTGTGGGAACGGACCTCAAGGCCGCCCGGACAGCGGCCGGGAATTCTTCGGTGTTCTTGTAAGGCCCGTCGGAAGACCGGAGGATGATCGTCCCGCCGTCGTGTGTGATGATGGAGAATCGGTCGCGGTCGACCCTGGTTTGATCCTGGGCAGATATTGAGGGAAGAGCGGAAATCGACAACAGGAGTGCGGCGAATCGTCCGATTCGAGTGAGCATTGAACCTCCGTGGTGCTTCTCCCCGAAAGCCTTGACGGGGAAGAGAGCAAAGTCGTATCTTGGAGCCGCCGCTCTACCGCTTCGGACGGCATGATAGTGATGCGGCATTGTACGGACGGAAGGAGTCTTTGTCAACTTTGGGAATCACAAGGGAAGGGGGATTGAATTATTCCAGCCACTCTATATAGTACATAGTTAGGTTCCGGGAACCTTAAAGGTTCCGGGACACTAAAGGGTCTTTCCATTAATAATCTGATCATACACATCCATGAAACGCGGCTTCCTCTCCTTCGCTATTCTCACGTGTTGGATTTTCCTCCCTCTCTTCGGCCAGACCTCTCCTCAAGATGATCCGGAACATTGGATGCTGGCGTTCCTTGATGTGGAAACGACCGGACTGACGCCGGGATTCCACGAGGTCGTGAACGTCGGCATCATCCTCGCCGACCTTGAAGGGAACGAGAAAGCGCGGATGCTTTTGTACATCGAGCCGAACTATCCTGAACGGGCGACTCCTGAGGCCCTGGCCATCAACGGCTATGAGCCGAAGCTCTGGAGGCAAATGGGAGCTGTCCCTGCGGTCCAGGCGGTCGATAGCATCATTGCATTCTACAACACGCAGGCGAACGGAAAATGGATCCTGATGGTCGCCTACAATACGCAGTTTGACGCATCATTTCTGGATCACTTGTTCCGCGTCGCAGACAAGAACATCTGGACCTTCCAGCACTACTTTGCTCTCGACGTTCCTTCCATGGCATGGATCCTCGGCTACCGCGACCTCGAAGCGAATGTCTTGGCGAAACGCTTTGACACCAAGGGAACTTCTAGGGTACCGATTGAGCATCATGGTCTGGGCTGCGCAGACTTGAACCTAAGGCTGTATCGGGTATTGATGAAGAGGGCGGGCAGGAAGCTGTGAGGAGAAGACAGAAGGCAGTAGGGCTTGGGAAATCGCGACTCCAGAATAAAGACTAACGACCAACAAGAGTCTCTAACTGACGGAATGAACTATGTCGCGTGAGGCGGCAAAATACAGGAGTGTTCGGCGATATTTTTGGTTGAGGCCGGTCGTACTCCTGCCGGCAGCCAGCATGCTCGTGTTGTCGCTGCCGATGCTCTGGTGGATCGACACATACAACAGCCTGGCAGCTGACATCATGTTCATGACGACGTATCTTTCCCTCATTGGATGGCTCGTCTTCATGTCGAAAGGTACGTTGCTCGAACCGCACATTAAAGTGAACACAAAAGCAATCAAAAAAGAAGAAGCGGATCTCCAGCAACACAGGCGTGAAAAGCGTCAAGCTATGTATGCCACAGAATTGCGGATGCTGGAAAAGGGGGAGGTGACGCCGGTCCTCGACGTGTGGCAGCTCGATCTGTCCTTGCGATCCCGACATCCCCTCATACCGGCGCTGAACGTATGCCGGATAGACCCGATTGCGCGGGAGTTTGAACTGTCCCTTGTCCTGGACGAAACATGGGAGTTTTCCGGGGACAAAGCGCAGTCGCAGAAGCTGCTCCGGACCATTGGGAGTTTTCTTCGATTCGTTGCGAAAGACCAGGATGTGATGCTGTTCCGTCCGTTCGCGGAAACGCTCTTCGTGATGGTACACAGGCTCGTCGACGATGGCAGCCTCCACGGCAAGTCGATGTGCATTGCAAGCTTGCGCGTTGATGTTGAGGAACTGGACCGTTACGCGCAGACATCAGCGTCCGGAGAATTGCCGGGAGATGTGAGATTTACGAATGGAGATGAGGTTGAACCGCATAGAGCGATCTAAGGTGATTGCCCGTCATCAACCGCCTATTTTGAGGTCAACAGGAGAAAGACATGCCTTTCAGGAAGAAGAAAGTTCTCATCATTGAAGATGAAGACTCCGTTCGCCTCGTCAACGCCCGCGCCGTGTCGTTTGCGGGATTCGAAGCGATCACGGCCCAGAGCGCCGAAGAAGGTCTCGCGCTCGCCCTACGTGAGCCGGTGCGGCTGATCCTTCTGGATATCATGATGCCGGGAAAGTCGGGATTCGAAATGCTCCGCGAACTGCATGCGAGTCCCGCAACCCGCGACATCCCCGTCGTCGTTCTCTCCGCGCTGAGCAGTGCGTCTGATCAGGAGACTGCCCGACTCAACGGTGCCTCGGCTTTTCTCGTGAAACCCGTCGGCGTGAAGGAATTGCAGGCGGTGTTGAAGAAGCACTTGGGAGCATCGATGGAGAGTGATGCGAGCGGATAGACGAAGAGAGTGCGGAGCAATGTAGTCCCAGGAGAGGAGGGAGTTTGGACTAGGGAGGAAGATTCTGGCGGTTTTGTATTGGTGCCGAGCCAACTCGGGCAGCCTCGCCTGCAACAGAATGAGCAGAGACAATCCGAACAATCATGACAATCGGGTTTACAAACAGTCCAAAGGGCTTCGTGTTTGTGACGAGAGGGAGGATTCACCTCCGGCGAGCAACCATCCGCTCACATGTGAACGGTTGGCGCATGTGGGCTGATGAAAAACCCATACGTCTGATTGCCCGCCTGCCCATTCATTGGCTTATGATTGGCGGGCAGGCTTCGTCGTCCACGTTCGCTTTGGTTCGACTCGTCCGCCGAAGGCGGACTCGCTCACCATCCCGAGCGAACGAAGTGAGTCGAGGGACGTGAACGGGGCTCCTCGCAATGACAGTTGCTTGAGTGCGGCCGGTCGCCATCCACAGTTCGCCAAGCGTTCTGGAATACCGCGCTCTACCCAATCTGCAATCGACAATCCGCAATCTCACAAGGCTTCACCTACTCTGTCAAGACCCCGACCTCTATCGAAGACGCTTTCCCCGCCGACCTATACACCCGCTGCGTCGTCTTCTGGAAATCGCTGTCTTTGGCCCCGTAGATGTCCATGAATTTCCCCGGATTCCGGTCGATCTTGGGGAACCATGAGCTCTGCACCTGCACCATGATCCGGTGTCCCTTCTTGAAGCGATGGAACACGTCCTGAAGGACGAAGTTCACGTTCGTCGGCTGATGTGGACTGAATGCGACCGGTTTGGACAGACTATTCCTGAATTTTCCCCGCAACACGTCGCCGCGCACCATCATCTCATATCCTTCCAAGGAGATTCCCCGACTCGATGCGCTTCTCGGCGTCTGCGCCGTGTCGGGCAGGACGTCGATCACTTTGACGATCCAGTCGCAATCGGTACCGGATGTCGACGCCGTCAGGTGGACATTGATCGGCCCGGCGATTGTCACGTCTTCCTGCAGCACCGGGGTTTGATACACGAGCACATCCGGACGCCGGTCGGCAAAGCGCTGGTCTTCCAGCATATACGCGGCGTTATACCATTGCCGGAGCTCGTTCGTATAGGGGACCGGGTTCGCCGGGTCGTTCACATACTCGTCATAGACATCTTTTTTCTCCGACGTCGCCTCCCACGAAAGTCCTTCGTGTTCGCGGAAATACAGCCTTTTGTTGATGGCCTTCCTCGGCGGCCATGCATCGAGCAGCTTCCATGCATTTTCTCCGGTCATAAACACGGTCGCTTCGGCGAGCTTCGGTTCGGGCGCGCCGTCGAGGTAATGATCGAAGAATGGACCGATTACCTGTTCCGTGAACCAGGACGTCGTAACCGACCCGAACTTGATGTAGCCGAGCGAATCGAGGTCGCGAGCGTTCCACCACCCGTGGGCCCAGGGACCCATCACCAGGCGAATATTGTTGTTCGGGTTTTGTTTTTCCGCGGCCTCGTAGCTGCGAAGTGCGCCATACAGATTCTCCGCGTCGAACCATCCTCCAACGACGAGCACTGGCGGCTTGAGATTCTTCAAATGGGGGAGAATGGTGCGTTGCTGCCAGAAGTCGTCCCAATGTCCGTGCGTGTTGAGTGTGTTCCAATAGGCGACGCTGTCGTGAAAGAAGCGCGCATTCGCGTTGGACAAAGCGCCGAGCTCGAGGAAGAACCGGTAGCCGTCTCGGTACGGCCAGCGAAAGTGCTGAGGATACGTCGTCGTCGGTTCCGTGCGCGGCCAGCCGAAGTTTGCGTAGAAGCTAAACGCGTGCGACAGCATGAAAGCGCCGTTGTGATACCAATCGTCGCCGCCGAACCACTGTGAAACAGGGGCTTGCGGGGAGGTCGCCTTCATGGCCGGATGGGCGTCGATCGTCCCCATCCACGCATAAAAGCCGGGATAGGAAATTCCATGGATGCCGACGTTCCCGTTGTTACCGGCGATGTTCTTCACGAGCCAATCGACGGTGTCATACGTGTCGGACGTCTCATCGATGTCTTTCGGAAGACTCTTCTTTTCGACATACGGCCGGACATCCTCGAATTCGCCTTCGGACATATAGCGGCCGCGAACGTCCTGAGTGACAAGAATGTACTTGCGCTCCGCGTAGTAGGTTCCCTGCGCATTGTAATACACGGCGTACTTGTCCTCGCCGTAGGGATAGCAACTGTATGGGGTTCGGACCAGGAGAATCGGATGCGTGCGGAGCGAATCCTTGGGCGTGTAGACCGAGGTGAAGAGCTTAACGCCGTCCCGCATTGGAATGAGGTACTCGTGTTTGATGTAGTGGTCTTTGAGGTCGGATCCCTTCGACTGCGCGCCGGCAACGGGAAACAGGACACACGCAAGCAAAGAGGCTGCAAAAATGTGTCTCTGGAACATAGAACCTCCTGTAATACGCTGGCGGGCCGGGGTGGGGGCGGGACCGCGGGGGTGGTGGATGTCGTGCGGAAAGAATATGGGGAGAGGGAAGGAGGATAGCAAGATGTGAGTAGGCACTGTTCAGTTGTGTACTAGCCCAAAGGGCTTCGTATTTGTTACGAGCCGGTGGATTTATCCTCCGGATGACTTTGACGGTTGGCATTGTTCCTTGGCATTTCACTCCTTTCCCCGCATTCCTCATAACGCATCACGCCTCCCATTCCATTATTCCATCATTCCCTTTCTTATCTTTGCTCATGTATCGCATCCGGCGAGATTTCCTCTTTCTGATCACGTCTCTTCTCTGGGGGGCTGTTGGCGCGCTGCTCATCTGGCGTGCCTTCCGCTGGATGTCGGATGAATCGGCGGCAATACAGGTTCAGCTGGTCTTGACGGCCGGGCTCGGTGCGTTCGCGGGATACCGGTTCGGATTCCGGCAGATCGTCCGTAAAAACGTCGACCGCATTCGGTCAATGGAAGCAACCGTCAAAGCGTGGGAATTTACATCGCTGAGGGGATATGCCATAATCATCGGGATGATCACGATGGGGGTGCTGCTGAGAAACTCGGAAATTCCGAAGGAGTACTTGAGCTTACCGTATGCGGCAATGGGAGGGATGTTGTTGGTAGGCAGTGCTGCGATGATGAAGGAGTTCAGGGACGGATAATAGGGACGGGAAACTAGCTGCCAACATACAATTGCCAACTGCCAAGAAGGAAACTGCAGGAGACCAAAGTCCAACGCCAGATAATCCGCAATCGTCAATCCGAAATCCCCAATTCTCCAGGCTATAAAAAGCAAAACCCCGCTGTTACGCGGGGCTTTGGCTTTACTGCTTTGGTTCGTCAGCTGACGACGGTCACGTTCGTTGCCGACGGGCCCTTTGGACCCTGCTCGACGTTGAACTCGACTTTGTCACCTTCGTTCAGGCTTTTGTAGCCGTCACCGGTGATCGCCTTAAAGTGCACGAACACATCCTCGCCACCCGGGCGGGAGATGAATCCGAAACCTTTGGCTGCGTTGAACCACTTGACTGTTCCTTTTTCCATGGAACAAGTCCTTTCGTAGAATGTTACGACCCGACTCAACCGTCGGGCAAGGTGTACGCCGGACTACTCGTTTTCTCACCACATCATTCGCGAGCGTCACTTCGCGAACAACAACTGACTGACGGCGTTACGACCTTGAAAGGCCTTGAGCGGTTCAGCAGCGTGTCCTGAATCGACGAATGCAACGAAACGATTCAGACAGAGAGAACAGACGGTGTACTGTTGTTTGACATACACAATATGCGAATATTCCAGATAGCTTCCTAGTGATTTTTTGAGAATTTTCAAGGTGAAGAGAGGAAGGGGAGTAACTGCGGGAAAATGGTGGTTAGTGATCGGTGGCTAGTGGCGAATCGCATGGTCGTCACGATCCGCAGTTCATCGCCCCAAACTGACCACAACCAAACGACCACCGTCCACTGACCACTTCAGAGTGCCATATGAAGTCCTTCTTCCGTTCTTTCGTCCTCACGTTCTTCCTCCTGCTTTCCCTCTGTCCCGTCCTTCTTTCTCAATCTCGCTCTCCGTACGCCGACTCCGTCAAAACCGAATTTCTCCACGCCTGGAACGGCTACAAACACTACGCCTGGGGACACGATGCGCTCAAGCCGCTCACTAAACAGCCCCGCGACTGGTACGGCACATCTCTCTACATGTCCCCGGTCGATGCGTTCGATACGATGGTGTTGATGGGATTGAAAGCCGAAGCAGCGGAGGCAAAAGAGCTTATCCTCGACAGCCTCTCCTTCAACAAGAATATCGAAGTTCAAGCGTTCGAGATCACAATTCGACTGCTGGGAGGACTATTATCGGCTTATCAGCTTGATGGCGACAAACGATTTCTCACGCTCGCAGAGGACTTGGGCAAACGCCTTCTTCCCATATTCAACACATCCAATGGCCTGCCGTACCGCTATGTCCATCTGCAAACCGGACAGATCCGCGATTCGGTCAATAATCCGGCCGAGATCGGTACGTTGCTCATCGAATTCGGAACGCTCAGCAAGCTGACAGGCGAACCGGTCTACTATGACAAGGCGAAACGAGCTCTCGTGGAACTGTTCAAACGCCGGTCAAAGATCGGGCTGATCGGTACCTGGCTGAATGTCGAAACGGGAGTCTGGAAGAACCCTTCCAGCCACATCGGCGGAGCAATCGATTCATACTACGAATACTTGCTGAAAGCTTGGGTACTGTTCGGAGACGAAGAGTGCAAGAAGATGTATGAAGATTACATGCAGCCCGTCCACCAGTACATCGCCGACACCTCCGAAGGCATGCTCTGGTACGGCAGCGTGAACATGGAAACCGGAAAACGGAACGGGACCGTCTATGGATCGCTGGAAGCGTTCTTTCCCGCGGTCCTGGCACTGGGGGGAGACCTGGAGAGGGCAAAACGCCTGCAGGAATCGAACTACAGCATGTGGAACGTCTACGGAATAGAGCCGGAAGGTTTCGATTATAAAACCATGAAGGCGGTCAACAAGGAATATTATCTCCGCCCCGAGACAATCGAATCCGCATATTATTTGTGGCACTATACCGGCGACGAAAAGTACAGAAGAATGGGGGAGACGTATTTTCGCAACCTTAAAGCGTACTGCAAGACCGAGGCCGGCTACGCCTATCTCAAGGATGTGACGACGAAGGAGAAGGCGGATGGAATGGAGAGCTTCTTTTTCGCGGAGACGCTGAAGTATCTGTATCTGCTGTTTGCCGAGAAGGGAGTGATGTCGTTGGATGAAGTGGTGTTCAATACAGAAGCGCATCCAATGAAGATGAAGCATTGAACTTTGCTCAAGCCCGAAGGGCTTCGTGTATGTAAAGAGACGGAGGATTCATCCTCCGGCGAGCAAAAAAAAAGAACCTCGCGGGACTAACAGTGGCAAACCGAGACATAGGCCTTCCATACAATGCAAAAGCCGGACTATCATCCGGCTTCTGTTTTCTCTCGTCTGCCTACTGCATACTGTCTACAGTCCGAGCTCTACTTGAGCCTTTCCAGCGCCTTCACTTTTTCCTCCGCCCTTTTCTTATACTCCAGCGTAGCTCCATGCCGCGGGTCGATGAGAAGGACCCGGTCCCACATGGCGAGCGCACCGATGTAGTCCTCTTTTACGTAGAGTTGCAGCCCGGACTTGAAATACGCCTCGACCTCGGGACGGAGCTTCTCCCTCGTCTGGTCGAGATACTGCCGCGCTTCCTGCTGACGCTCGTCCTTCGCGACAATGGCGGCAAAGATCTCCAGGGCGTCCATGTACTTCCCGTCGTCGAACGCAGCTTTGCCCCGCTCCAGCACGCGTCCGGAACGCTTGGCTGCGACAGCCGTTAAGCCCGCCCGTGCCTGCGCATTTTTCGGTTCGATCGCCAAGGCTCTCTGAAATTCCCGCTCTGCCTCGTCTGTCTGGTCTCTGTCGAGAAATCCGCGCCCCCGCGTGATAATGGCTTTCACGTTCTCCTTGGACAGGTCCTCCAGTTCGTCGAGGCGCGCGGATGCGGCTGCGTTCGATTGGTCGAGTTCGAGCGCAAGCTCATAGTTTCGACGTGCCCGCGTCATGTCACGCCGCTGGCGCAGACTGTCTCCCGCCTGAATCAACTGCTGCACGTACGTTGCTAGTCGTTCCTCGGCGGCGGACATTTCCGCCGAGGTCTCATGTCGCTCGGGGTTGAGCCGCATCAGGGTTGAGTACGCGCGCATCGCTGCGGGGAAATCCCGTTTCTCCTCGCTCTTCTTCGCCGTCGCCAGGAGGTTGACCACCGACGAATCGAGCCGTTCAAGCGACGTCCGGGCCATGGACCGGCTGTCCGCATCGTATTCATCATAGTTCAGCGCTTGCCGGAACCACTGGTGGGCTTCGCCGTACATGTTGTCTGTGAACGCATCGTAGCCGCGCGAGGCAAACTCCGAGCGCCGCGACTGGGCCGCATCGCCGAAGCGAATGCTCATGGAAAAAGCGATGCCGTCCTTGCCCGTTCCGAGCTGCACACCGATGTTCGAGGCGGTGTACGAAAGACCGGCAACGACATCCTTCATCCCGGCCAATCCAACCTGCACGCCGACCGCATCGGATGCGAGGACCTCCATGCCCATTGTTCCGCCCCGCATGATTCGCGACGTCAGGCCGTACTGCACGCGCATAAGTCCTTCCATCAACCACCAACCCGCACCGATCCGAAGAACCGCTGGAAAAGCTCCGAACGAGGCGCTGCCGCCGGCATCCACGCCGGACCTCCGCGTGTCGCCGAGGAAATGTGCGCTGCCGCCGAAACCGAATTGCCAACCTTGCAGCCTCTTCTCCGTGACGGCAACCGACATGCCCAGGGCGTTGAAGTCGCCCACCATGCCGCCATAACCGAGTGCAACGGTCGTGCTGAGAATTTCGGGGACCGAGCCGACGGCGAACGTGCCGACCTCGGGCACGAAGATTGCGCCGGTCATCGAGGAGAGCGTGCGAAAGCGGGCGGTGCTGAACAGGATCTCGTTCTCATGCAGACGGGCGAGTCCGGCGGGATTGACGTACAGAGCACCGGCGCTGGTAAGGTAGGAAAACGAGGAGTGGCCGAGAGCGTATTCACGGGCTCCGGCCAGTTGCGCTTGGCCAAACGCGACGGGCGAAACACAAGGAACAAAGAAGAGGCTGAGAACTACTGTGAGGAAAAGGGAAAGTGCTTTCGTAGAGCTACTCGTCGAAAGCTCTGCTGAGAGGGCTGTATGATAGCTACGGAAGAAACCACTGATACGAAGTTCTCTCACGATGCAAGCGCATACGTGATCCTGTAGACCGGCACTTGCTGCTGCTTGCCCTTGATGGCGAGTGTGCCTTCCGACTTCGCAGGGAACGCGTTCTTGATACGCTTGACGACGTCGTCCGTAACGTAGATCTCCGCCGGTCCGGCCAGGCCGCAGAGGCGGGAGGCAAGGTTGACGGTGTCGCCGATGGCGGTGTGATCCATCCTGTCCTTTGAACCGATGCTGCCGAGCACTGCCACGCCCGCGGAAATGCCCACGCCCACCTGCAGGCAGATCTCGCCGGACTTCTTTCGCCCTCCGTTCAATTCGGAGACCTCTTTTTGTATATCGATGGCCGCCTCGATCGCATTCTGCGCCATGAGGGTTCCTGTGAAGACGCTCATAATGCCGTCCCCCAGGAATTTGTCGACAACGCCGCCGTGCGCATGGATGACGCGCGTCTGAAGGTCGAGATAATGATTCAACGTGTCGACGACCTCCTCCGGCCAGTGCTTCTCGGAGTACGACGTGAAATTACGGATGTCGGTGAACATGGCGACGATCATCTTCCGTGAGCCGCCGAGCGTGGCCTCGTTGCCACCCGACAGCATGTCCATCGTCGACCGCGACACGAACTTCTGCATTTCCGTCTTCTGGCGGATCTGAAGGACCATGAGGTTGAATTCCCGGGCCAGCATGCCGATCTCGTCCTTGGCCTTGGTCATCACCGTCACTTTCAGGTCACCCGACCCGACCCGACGAGCGGCGTCAGAAAGGACGATGATCACATGGACGATCCGCTTTGAGATGAAATACACGAACCCTATTGAAATAACGGCGACGCCGAACGACGCAAGAATGATCTTGTTGCGCATTTCCTCGATGGGTGCGAGGAGGACGGCCTTGGAGAAGCCGGCCGATGCGCCGCCGAGGAGGATCCTGCGCACCTGGTTGCCATCGTGTTTACTGACGTAAATCCCCTGGATGAACCTGAATTCGCTTTCGGTCTCGACGGCCGTGGCGGAATCGGCCGCCGACAGCAGGTCGAAGTCGGCCGCGCTGACCTGACGGTTGACGCTGTCGGACGAAATGTGCGCCACGATCGCTCCGGTTCGGTCGATGACGTACAAATGCTCCAGTCCGGGGATCTCACGCTTGCCGAAATTCTTGACATAGTCCTGGAGGACGGGAACGGAATTCAGGAGGAGATTGTCTTCGGCGACCGCCGTGAGGCTCTGGACGATCTGCATGCCCAGGACCTGAGTCTGGAGACGTGACTCGCGCTGCTGCAGATTGATCGCGATCGTGCTGATGATGAGCGTCGTGGCGACGACGGCAGAGGCGACGATCAGGCTAAGTTTGATGCGGATTTGCAAGCGGAGTACGACCTCCAGAATTGTTGTCCAAGCCTGGCGCGCGGCAACGCCGGTGGCCCCGACCCTGTGAACGATCTCTCGAACGGCCCGGCTGGAACGAACTGTTGTGATATTGTTTCGTTGGACAAAGCTTCGCACACGAAGGAGATATGGTAATACTCTCCCACGAATGTCAATCACGTGCGATCGGATCTTCTGAAGAAGTTCCATTCCGGATTAGGATACGGCCTGGCGCGGCATGAGTATGAAACGATAGAACAAATCGGGAGAATTGTCAATGCTCCGGGGCAATGATATGAGAGAGCAAAAACGAATCAGTGTGCCCGAGCGATCCAGGGCCGGGAAGATGGACGGAATCCTTTTGGAAGAAAAAGATGACAGAAAACATCAATGGATTGCGGTCGTTCTTGAAAGTTGAAAATGAGGTGAAGCAAGAATGACAAAAGGCCGGCACCACGGCACTGAGGGGAGTTCCATATCTAGGCATTTTTGTGTTTCTTGAAGTGTTGTATGACGTCCGAAGTCCTCCGATAATTTCACGTATGAAATACCCCTTCTTGCGCTCGGCTGTTCTTCTGTTGTCCGTGCTTGTCCCTTCGATGGTCCAATCGCAATCCGCCTACGAGATCGTCAAACGATCCGAGGACTACCTGAAAGGGAAGTCCTCCAAAGGCACGTTCCGGATGACGATTCAGACTCCCGACTACACCCGAACGATCGAGATGGATTCCTGGTGGGTAGGGAACGACAAGGCGCTGATGGTGATTACTTCGCCGCGGCGGGAGGCGGGGAACAAAACGCTGAAAGTCGGCAACGAACTCTGGATGTATCTCCGCAACACAGAGACGACGATCAAGGTCCCGCCGTCGATGATGTTGCAGTCTTGGAACGGTTCCGATTTTACGAACGACGACCTCGTACGCGAGTCGAGCATCGTGGACGATTACACGATGTCGATTGCCGGCGAAGAGACGGTCGACCGTGCAGCGACCTGGAAGATCGAGCTCCGTCCGAAACACGATGCTCCGATCGTGTGGGACCGTCTCCTCCATTGGATCCGGCAACAGGACTATCTTCCGGTCAAAACGGAATATTTCGACGAGAAGGGAGCGCGAACGAGGACGATGGTCTATACCGACGTCAGGAAATTCGGCTCGAAGCGTATCCCCGCGGTCATGAAGATGGTCAACGACGCTAAACCCGGACACAGCACGACGTTCGAATATATCAGCATCGAAATGGACATTCCGATAAGCGACAGGGTCTTTTCGTTCCGTGAGCTCGAGCGGGGGAAACCAAGGTAGTGCTTTGCAGGAAATTTCACCACGAAGAATACTAAGAAATAGCGAACCACGAAGAACACTAAGCGAGTGGGAGATTGGTGCAGCCAATTGGGGATTGCGGAATGCGGATTACCTAGCGCAAAGCTACGTTTTCTGAAGCCGCACAGGTTGGCAATTGTCGGTTGGCAGTTTTCCGTCCCTTCGTGGACAATCTCTTCTTCATATTGAGCCTTACGCCTCTTTTCTCCTAGACCTACAATGCTTCCACGGCTCGCCTGGCGCAACATCTGGCGCAACAAACGAAGGTCGCTGATCACCATCGCGGCTGTGACGTTTGCCGCGATGTTGTCGATCGCGATGCGCGGCATTCAGCTCGGGACGTACGACGTGAACATCAAGCACTTCACTGACCTCTTCATCGGCGCAATACAGGTGCAGGCCGAAGGCTACCGGGACAACCCGACGCTCCAGAAAAGTTTTCGGCTCGATCCTTCAGTAGAAAATTCTCTCAACGGTAATCCTCTTGTGAAAGGCTACGCACCGCGCGTGATCGGGGACGGACTTGCGACGTTCAAGGAAAATGCGCAGGGAGCAATGATCGTCGGTGTGGACCCGGACCGGGAGAAATCGGTGTCGACGCTCTCCACGCGAGTACACGCGGGCCGCTTCCTGAGCGGGAGTGCAACCGACGAGGCGGTGCTCGGTGAAACACTCCTGGAGAACCTCAAAGCTTCGGTCGGCGATCAGATCGTCGTTCTGGCGCAAGGTTTTGACGGATCTCTCGGAAATTTGCGGTTCACGATCGTCGGCTCGGTCCGGACCGGCATGCCGCAATTCGATCGGGCGGCCGTATTCGTGGGAATCGATACGGCGGGGGAACTCCTCGTCATGTATGGAAGGGTCCAGGTCATCGCCCTGCGATTGGAGGACCTGGAGGACATTCCGGCGGTCGCGGCCGACCTTCGGTCGTCGCTGACGGGGAAAGGACTCGTCGTCCTTCCCTGGAGCGGCGTCATGAAGGACCTTGAACAGGGCATCGAAATGGACAGCGTCAGCGGTCTGCTGACGCTCGGCATCCTCATCGTTGTCGTGGCCTTCGGGATCACGAACACCGTGCTGATGTCCGTCACGGAACGGTTCCGCGAGTTCGGGATCATCCTGTCCCTTGGCATGCCGCAGCACAAGCTCGTAACGCTCGTCCTTCTGGAATCGACCGCCATTATCGGCATCGGGCTCGCGTTGGGAAACCTTTGCGGGCTCGGCATCAACGCCTATTTCGTCGCGAATCCCATCGTCTTCACGGGCGACTTCGCAGAGATCTACGAGGTCTACGGATTCCTGCCCCGCATCGAGTCGACGCTCCGTC
>Ga0156245_1008_pt1 | contig 17783 bp, 12 predicted proteins | sample RifCSPlowO2_12_FD_107892 | JGI IMG/M metagenome (GOLD analysis project Ga0156245, IMG submission 107892) | Ignavibacteria bacterium RIFCSPLOWO2_12_FULL_56_21
CCCACCCAAACTCTTTCCCTCTCGCACTTCTGTCTCCCCATCCATTTTCTTTGTGGGATTTTGCGTGGTAAAAGATGAGATCCTTTCCCTCTGGAGTGCGGACAAAGGAACAGTGGCCGGGGCCGAACACTTTGTTCGTTTTCCAGAATGCCGGACCGATCTTCGTCCATGAACTCCTATCAAGAACATTCCCTCCGCTATGCATCAGCAATCCCAGACAATAATGCTGCGTCCAGCTCCCGCTGGCGGAGTACACAATAAAGAGCCTGCCGTTTCGCTGTAAAGAGGCCGGACCTTCGCACAGAGGCAATTCATGCCGTTCCCACGGCTCCGTGGGTTCCGTGAGAAGGACCTGTGGTGAATCAAGCGTGGCAGGATCTGTCATGTGTGCGATGTAAAGATTCTGCACGCCATCCTTCTTCCCCGGCCAACCGGACCAAACGAAATACCGCTTTCCCTCATGCGTGAAGAGGGTCCCGTCGATTGCCCAACCGCGCGTGTTGATCTGGCGTATCTTTCCATACCGTCCGAACGGATCGTCCCCTTCCGATTCCAGCACCCACATGCGATGGTTCTCGTTCCTGCCATTATCTGCAGCAAAATAGATGTACCAGCGGGCATCGATGTGATGAAGCTCCGGCGCCCACACCTCGCGGCTGTACGGTCCCGATGCGGGGGCGGTCCAGACGACCTTTCCCGGATCGTCGCCGATCTTCTTCCAGTCGTTCGACCTCCGAATGACGATCGCATTGGACCGCGATTCGATGTAATAATAGGATCTCTCGTGCAAGACAACCCACGGGTCCTGTGATGGGGCGGGAAGAATTTCGGTGGAATAGTCTGAGGGTGGAGGCTGAGCGAGGAGAAACGGAGTGAAAATAAGACAAAGTATTACGAGCGCGATACGCATCAGAATGATGCTTTTGTGGAATTATTAGGCCACAAAATGCACATAAATCACAAAAGTATGTTTTTGTGCATTTTGTGCCTTTTGTGGCAAATCCCATTCAGCGCCATCCCTGTTCTAGCCCTTGTTTCACTTTCTCCCGAATGTCGTCAACGGCCAATCGTCCGTGCGGAACGGCGATGCGGGCAAGCCTGCGGCGTTCATGAGGGACCACTCGGGATTGTCCCCCCAAGCGTAACGGACTGCAACCGGTTGTTGAACCCGATCGCACCAGACAACGACTTCGTTCGCCTCGATCTTGGCGCGAGCCGAAACGAAGATTCGATCTTCGCCCGCCACGACAAACCCCGTGATGTTGTCCACCGACCGGGCAAGCAGGCCGCCGTCGATTTCGGAGAATGAAATGCGGATCGATGCTCCGTCCGGACGATAACCGGCGTAAACCGGTCCGGAGGGAACAACTTGTGAGTGTCCATAATCTTTATTGAGCGCAATCCGTGCGAGTCGTTCCCCAACGGGTTTCTTGTTTCGCGGATGAATGTCCATCGAGTCCCCGACATCGATCGTCACCGCCATGCCGGTGTTGGTCAACGACAATGTCTGCAGCTGCGATTCCCGCAATTCCGCCCAGACACTCTTACTTGGGTCGGGTTGTCGAAAAAGATTCGGCAACTGGACGTAATAAAAGGGAAGCTTTTCGTTCTCCCACGTCTTTCTCCACGAGCGAATAAGCGCCGGAAACAACCTGCGATATTGATACGCCCGTGAAGCGTTTGCTTCGCCTTGATACCAAATGACGCCCTTAACGGCGAACGGGATAAGCGGATGGATCATCGCATTCCATTGTCCCGAAGGCGTGTCGCGCGATCCCGGACCGCGCGGCAACTGCGGCCGTGCCGGAGGCGCCTTTCCATCGGCGGCCGCTGCTGCAGAATCGCTGCGCCATTGAGCCATCAATGCAGGAAGACGATCTTGAAACGTCGCGTTGAGTTCGGGAAATTTCTTCAGGTCGCTCTGCCACCGCTGGAGGATGGGAGCAAATTCCGAATCATCCGCAAGCACCATCGGAGGCATCCATGATTCGGCGGCCGTTCCTCCCCATGAAGCGTGCACAAGCCCAACGGGGACGTCCAGCTCTTCGAGCAGCTTCTTCCCAAAAAAGTATGCAACTGCGCTGAAGCGCCCGACGGTTGTCGGCGAACTTTCCACCCAAGATGCTTTGGCAGAGATTTGCGCCGTTTCGGATACTGCTCGCTGGACTGTGCAAAGTCGGATCTTCGGATTGAGAGCGGCTGCGATCACAGAGTCAGCCGCGTCGGACCTGTCGAGCCGGAATTCCATGTTCGACTGACCTGAACACAGCCACACTTCGCCAACGAGTACGTTGCGAACGATCAACGTTTCAGAAGAAACAACGGTCAGATCAAACGGCCCTCCGGCTGCGAGCTTCGATATGGTGGCTTTCCAATTCCCCTCATTGTCGGCCGAGGTTGAAGCAGTTGCATAAGACAGTCGTATGGTGATCGTTGCTCCGGGAGGTGCCTGGCCCCAAACGGGGATCGGCACGTCCCTTTGCACAATCATGTTGTCGCCGAAGATGGACGCGAGCCGGACCTGGGATTCAGCGGTTGAAATGAATACGAGCGAGAAAACTGCGGCTCCAATGCATCTTCGGGACATTTGCATCATATCGCTCATTTTCCCGACGATATGACTACGACGACAGGGGCGGCCAGCTTGTCCGCGCGTTCTTTCACGTATAATTCCCAGGCTTCTTTGTTCGGAAATTCCGCGTTCTTGCTCCAACCTCCGCCGGAATACCACGCAAACGGGCGGGACACGCTTGCCTTCGCAATGATCAATGCATGCGCGGAATTTTCGACGACGCGAGATCCAACGGTGCTTTCCAGAACGACCGCAGTCCCTTGATTCCCGTTTGCGGGATCGCTGTTCGTTGGCCCCCACAGACTGACGGTGCCGCGCTTTTCACCTTTCGTCAGCATTGTGCCGGCACGCTTGACGAGTCCGCAGGCGATCTCCAGCGAAGCCGACGGATCTTTTCCGATAAACGTCGCCTCGATGCGGTTCAAGAACAGACCCGCATCGAAGGTAAAGCGGCGAACTTCGATGTACTCGGTCGAATCAACATTCCATGTTGGATAATACACTTCGAATACGCTACGGATCGGTCCGTTGGCGACGATTCGATAGTGACTGAACAAGCCTGCCTGGTGAAGTTTGCCATCCTTCCAAATTCCCGCGCCCCCCGCACCGAGTGAGCGTCCGACGGTGAAGAAATCGGCCCCTTCGCCATGGTCTTCATGATACGAAATACGCAACGCACCGGGCCGGTGATCCTCTTCATACCATCTCTCCAGCCTGAAGCCTGCCACTCGTTTTGAGATCATGTCGATGCCGTTGAGGACATCCCCTGCTTCGGCTCCGCCGTAGATCCGGTACGCGACCTTATCGTTCTCCCAGGCCATGTCCGCACGCGGAAGCATGAATTTTACCATAACGCGGTTTTCCTGTTGTGCGGGAGCGCCGCGACCGACCGTGAATGTGCGCCGTTCTTTCGGTTTGAGTTCCGTCTGAAAGACGATTTCTCTCGGCTTTCCATCGAGGTCCAGATCGATCACTTGAGCGACAACGGCTCGGCGTGTTGTGTTGTCCGTGACAACGATTGCTTCCGGATTCAGGTCCGGTGCAACATTATGGAGTGCGTTCCATGGAATGCTCACGGTTTCCAGTCCGCGGGCGAACGGAGCTGGATTCGTCACCGTAACGCGCGCACGGTCCTGCCGCGCGATCGCAATGGCGTGCAAAACCAGAAGTGCAAGGACGAGTCGAACAGTAATCACGAATGTACTCCTCTCAGTGAACATACTTCCCATTCCACCACGCTACTGATCTCAAAATTCTTTCTCTGTGTGCTCTGTGTCTCCTCCGTGTTCTCTGTGTCCCATCCTTGAAGCAGGACACAAAGCACACAGAGAAGCACAGAGAACACGGAGAAGAATACACCTCCAAAATTACATTATGCTCTTCACCGGAACCGCATCCATGTCGTCGAATTCCTGGTTTTCACCCCCCATGGCCCAGACGAACGAATAGCTCTTCGAACCGACGCCCATGTGGATCGACCAGGAAGGTGAAATGACCGCTTGCCGGTCGCGCATGACGAGATGGCGCGTCTGCGACGGCGTTCCCATAAAATGAAACACGGCGCCGTCAGGAGGAAGGTTGTAATACAAATAGACCTCGGAGCGACGTATGTGCGTATGGGGCGGCATAGTGTTCCACACGCTTCCCTCTGCGAGCGTCGTCATTCCCATCACCAGCTGACAACTCTCCACTTTTCCGGGAAGGATATACTTCCGGATCGTTCTGCTGTTCGCCTGAGCAGGGGTTCCCAAATCCACACGATCCGCATCGTCGCGACGTATCAACTTCGTCGGAAAGGCGGTATGCGCCGGATAGCTGATCATGTAAAACGCCGCCGGTTTGGATGGATCTGCCGACGCGAACTGGATTGTCCGGGTGCCTCGACCTATGTATAACGCATCCTCATGCTCAAGCGTATACGATTTCCCGCCGGCCTCCACGGTGCCTTTGCCGCCAACGTTGATTACCCCGATCTCGCGACGTTCGGCAAATTCGTCCGTACCGAGGTCCTTCTTCGAACCCGACAACGGTAGCCCTTTCGCCATCGGCATAATACCGCCGACGATGGCCCGGTCGACTTCACACGAGACCAACACTGCTCTATCGGGCTGGAAGAGCGAATCAATAAGAAATGAATTGCGAAGATCGGCGGTATTCAGCGTAGAATATGCCTCGGGATCGACAGTGTGTTTGACGGGCAGGCTCATGATAATTCTCGTCCGGAGATGATTGAGTAATTACGTTCTTCGTCGGTCTCTATCTTTGCACTCGCCCCGATCCGCCCCCTTTGATCAATTCCTCGACTTCTCCGACAGAAACATGATTGAAATCGCCGGGTATCGTGTGCTTCAGACATGACGCCGCGACGGCAAATTCCAGCGCATCCTGCGGAGAGCGATCCTTGATCAGTCCATAGATCAGCCCGGCACCGAAAGAGTCTCCTCCGCCAACCCGGTCAACTATGCGAATGGAATATTTTCGGCTCTCGTAAAACGATTTCCCGTCCCACGCCACCGCGGACCAATTGTTATCCGATGCCGTTATGCTTTCCCGAAGGGTAATGGCGACGAGCTTCAGTCGTTTGAATCTCTTTATCAGCTGTTCGGCCACGGATCTGTATTTCTCCGCTTGGACTTTGCCAGCGTGCACATCCGACCCTTCCGCCTTGATACCGAACACCATGTCGGCATCCTCTTCGTTGGCGATGAGCACATCGACCTGTTCGCAGACCTTCTGCATCACTTCCCCGGCCCGTTCGCGCGACCAGAGCGTCTTCCGGTAGTTCAAGTCGCAGCTCACGGTCGCTCCTGCCTTCCCGGCTGCGGTGACAGCTTCAACAGTCGACTCCGCCGCCGATGCACTCAAAGCCGGCGTGATGCCGGTGACGTGAAACCACTTCGCACCGTTCAGGATTGCGCTCCAGGGAATTGTTCCGGGTTGTACCTCTGCTATCGCCGCCCCTGCCCGATCGTAGATGACCTTGGATGGACGCTGCGAGGCGCCCGATTCAAGAAAGTATATCCCGATCCTGTCGCCTGAGCGCACAACGTGGTCCGTGTTCACGCCGTGCCGACGAAGTGCGTTCACTGCCGCCTGACCGATTTCATGCTTGGGCAGGACTGTGACGTACTTCACAAGAAGTCCAAAATTCGCGAGGGAGACCGCTACATTCGCTTCGCCCCCGCCGAAGGTTGCTTCCAATTGTGCCGATTGGACAAAACGTTGAAATCCCGGCGTAGCAAGCCGGAGCATCAATTCGCCAAAACAGACAACGGTAGGTTCAGCCATGGGGGTTTTGGTCTATGTCATCTCGTGTATCGTTGATGGCGGGGAGCGGAGGCGAGCCCTGTGCGTTGCCCCGAGCCTTCGGCCCGAGAGAATTGACCCAGGTTCTCAGGCCGAGGGCTCGACCCTGAGTTTACCGAAGGGTCGAGGGGCGGGCGACGCCTCCGCATATCCCGCTCAGCATTTACTTCATCAGAACCATTCGACGCGCCTGCACGAATCCCGGTCCTTCCAGCTTGTAGATGTAGACGCCGGAGGGCATCACACGGCCTGCATCATCGCGGCCGTTCCATCGTGCTGTGTGCGTTCCGGGTTCCATCGCCGTCGAAACAAGCGACGCGATCCTTTGACCCAGAATGTTGTAGACCGACAAGGAGATTTCGCCGGCTTTCAACGTGGAATACCGGATCTCCGTTTCTGGGTTGAACGGATTAGGATAGTTCTGTTCGAGCGACCATGTCGCCGGGGTCTTGACATCATACCCCACGGATGTCGTGTAGTTGAGGGAATTCGACGTCGTGCCAGCCAAACGCGCGAGCGCGATGAACATCGAACCATTGTTTGCCAGGGTAACGGCTGCGATGCTATCCTGGAGCGCCGCGTCTGGCGTAAACGTCGTGTCTGGAACGGTCTGCGCTCCTCCCGTCCAGGCTGCCCGGTCGTTTGTGGAAAAGGCGATACGCAATTCATCGTTGCCCGTTCCGACGCCGTCATCCGTTCCATAGCCGATCTTGAAGCGGTCCACGCCCATCGTCGCTGCCCCGCCCTGTTGCACGTACGTCACCTGAAAATATCTCACCGAGGCAACCTTGTCTATGGATGGAGAGAACGTGCTTGAGCCGGTATTCGCGTTGCCGTGAATCGCCCTCACTTTGATGTAGTGCCCCGTGCTCGATCCGCCCGTGGTCGAACGAACGGTGACCGGACGGTACGAGAGCGAGTCGCCAATCGGGAATTCCCTGGTGGCGCTTCCGCTATTTCCCATGCCACGACCCATCGCACCGATGACATAACTCGAATCTGAGCCTCCGGCCACCGAACCCGTGTTCGAAGCATAACGATGGATCAACGCATAGTTTCCCGTATAGACCTTGCCGCGGGTCAAATACAGATACGGATATGTGGTGTCGTTGGAACTTGAGCCGCCAGCCAGTTGTATATCGCTGCCCAGAATCACGCTGCCCGATCCGCTCTTGTTCACCCTGATTCCGTTGAATTCACCGTTCGAGGTTGAAAATAGAGTGGACACTGTCAGCGTTTGGTCCGCCGATCCCAACAGTTGAAAATTTCCAACCGCACCGGTGGAATTTGTTGAACCAGACCGGAAGTCAAGAACAGTACCGTTATGCGTAAGATTGCCATACAGAAAGATCGTGTGAACGAGGTCGCCTTCCAGTGAGGACCGGGTTTGGGTCCGGAATCCACAGTTCGCATTCACGACAATGTTTCCGTTCACCCAGAGCCATATGTCATGTGTTTTGGGGAATTGCAGCATCGCCGGTCCGGACGTCTCCCCGACCGTGAGATTGTTGACGACTACTGTGTCTTCCCCGAACGTTACGGTATCGCCGTCGGCGATTGTAACGTTGTCTGCTGCACCGGGCTGAACTCCGCCGATCCAGGTGGAATCAGCGCTCCAAACGCCCTTTTTCCCCGAGGACTTGATGTCCCCGGCGAAAGCAACGGCGCCGATCAATACCGCGCAGCAAGCTATTGTGAGAACGCGGTTTAGGATGTTCATGATGGACCTCATGTGGTGATTGAAGAGGTAGTGGATTGTGGTAACTTGAAAGAGACTGCTGTATGATGCCGCTGGAACCTTATGCTCGTTTATGGAATGACCACACCTGTCAACAGTACCGGCCGAATCTCGCGCAGACGCGACCCGCCAATGGACCTTGCCGCCTGCAGATACACAGGCTCACCGGAGCTCGCGGTTGCCCAGAGCAGCACGGGAACGATCATCTCCGGCCGGAGTCCATCGATATCTTTGAATGGCCATTCTTTTTTCTCCAACGCAAAGGGAAGGAGGTAGTCGACGGCCTGTCGAAGTGAACGCCCGTCGGCCCCCTTTGCCTTCCACAGATCGACGTTGAGCCTTTGCGCCTGAGTCGCAAGCCGCGCAAACGCCTCGAGATTAAATACACAGTAGTTCCATGGCCGCGTTCGGGCCGTTTCTTCCGGTTGGCCGCCATCCGGGGAGATCTGCGCGAATATGCGCTTCTCTGAAGCTGCCTGCACAACCTGCAAGGCCATGTCCTTGCGTCCAACGAACAACGCCACCGAGGTGACATGCGCATCATACCAAGTGCCGTGATTGTTCGTCGCGTCGGCTTCATCCTTTCCCTTGTCGCTCTCCGTGAGCCAGCGAACGTATGCGTTGCACCAGTACAAGATGCCCGACTGGTCTTTGTCTGTCCAGGACTGTGATCCTCTGATCATGCCGACCGCATCGAGGACCAGCGCTATGTGCCTGCCGTCCAGGATCCCCGTCCCGCGCCCGGTCGACCGGCCGGGAATGGACTGGGAATACTCGAGATGTGGCGACATGGCGGTCGCAGAGTCGAGGTACCACGTTCGCACAAGACGAGCCGCATGTTTCGCAAACTCTTCCCGCCCGGAAAAGAAGTAGGCCAGCCCGAGCGTCGATACGCTGGACGCCATGACGACGTACTTGTCGTGGTCCCTGTAGTCGGCGGTTTCCGGGTTTGTTTCGCCGTCCTTTCGGATGTATGGAAGCCCGTTCGGTTTCGAAGGGTCGGGCCACCAGTACCGGCTCAGGCTCATATAGTCGTGCTTGCTTCCGCCCTGCGGAACGCGGTCCTTCGACACCACAGAAGGCGGAGTGACGTCCAGGGCCTTCTCGGCGTCCCGAAGCAGCCGTTCATACGCCGGCAGGAAAGGGGACTTGCGGTCCTGCAACGACTCCTTCACCTTCAGCAGCACGAACGGATCTGCGCTGTACACCTCAAGCCCCGACTGCCCTCGGGCGCACTCGACAAGTAGAAACACGACGGCAGCGAAGGTCAATCCGGATCTCATTTCAGCAACACCACTTTTCTGGTTCGAACGCCTTCCGGCGAAGTCAAAAGGAGAAAGTACGTCCCGCTTGCATGTCCCTTTGCATCCCAGATCGCTTCATGTGAACCCGGCGAACGGATCCCTTCCTCAATATTGTCGACAACCTGTCCGTTAAGATCGACGATGTCGAGTCGGACTGAACCCGGACGCTGTACGGTGTACCGCACGCGCGTGACGGGATTGAATGGGTTGGGAAAATTCTGCAACAGAGAAAACCCGGTCGGAATCGGTCTTTCGTGCGAAACGACTTTCGTCGTCTGGTGCATCCATCCCGGTCCGGCGTCCTCCGTCGTCAACGGCCTGCTTGTCACGGGAGCAATCGATGATTGGTCTGCGCCGATATCCGTTGTCGACGCGCGTGCCTGACCATCCATGTCAATAGTCACATCCCCCTCGGTCGGCACAGCCTGACCGATCGCGGGGCTGTCGCTTCCCGGCCGCCAAATTCCAGCAGTATCTTTGATGAGCTTCGGATCGCTTACGGTAATCCCCGCCGGTTGTGCAATGCCGAGCGATGCGCCGTGGAAGAGGTTACCCGCGTAGATCATGTTCACCGGCGTGTCCGCGTATTGGATCAGCGGTCCGTACGTGGAACGGACAATGTTGTTCGCTATCACGCAATTGAGCGGCGGGAGCGTCAACTCGGTGTCCTTTCCCGCGCCGATCAGCAAATTCACCTTGCAGTCGACGAACGTATTGAATGCGATGAGGGCCCGTTGCACGCGGAAATACCGGTTTAGGGGGCTGTCGGGCACGCCGTTCATCACCGGAAGGGCGGATTTCATGCTGCTCCCGGCCAGGTCGGCCAAATAATTATTGACGACCACATGATCTTCACCGATAACACGAATTCCGCCGGAATCCTTCACCTTGTTGCCAAAGAAGAAGTTTCCTTCCACTCGACATCGGTTGCCGTGACGCAATGTCAGCGCACCCGCGCATGAGTCAAAGGTGTTCGCCCGGTACACATTGCCGCAGGATTTGCTGGAAATGATCTCCGCTTCACCATTGCACCGGTTGAAGTAGTTCTCTTCGACCGTGGTGAACGAATCGTACATCGACCAGTCGCTTGTCCCCACGCGGATCGTTTCGCCGCCATTGATGCCAAGCGGAGGGCGGGGACCAAAATGATTCCGGTCGATGCGATGATAATTCGGTGTCGGTCCGAGCCAAACGACCAGTGTCGTTCCCGAATGTCGTTTTCCCGCGAAATAGCAGTGATCCACTCTATTGTAAGAACCGTACAAAGAGACCCACTTGTAATCTGTGAGGCTGTCGGGCGGATTGTAATCGACGATCGATGAGTTCGTCAATCGGCAATGGTCCGATCCGGTGCCGTTGGGAGATCGAAATTCAATAACAGAACCTGACGGGCACACTCCGTTCTCAAACCGAAGTCCATCGACCACGAGCCATGTTCCGGCAATGCGCACATAACTTGTACCGGTGATCACCACCTGTCCGGGTATTTCCGCTCGAAGGACGATCGGATGAAGAGAATCGCCGTTCCCCCGGAATACGATCTGGGCATTCATCCACGTCCCGTTTGTCATGACCAGCGTGTCGCCCGGAAGTGCCGACGCCATGACGGAGGCGATCTGAGCCGCGTTCGACACGGAATACACGTCGGCCTTTGCGGAGAACGTGACGATCAAAGAGATTATAAGAGGCTTCAATTGCATGAATCTGTTAAGAAAGATTTTCCCACGAAGTACACGAAGATATAAGTACGTAAGAACGAGAGAATGTATTTAACCCAATTTCTCCTTCGTGCACTTGCCGTTCAGGTCTACCTTGCCTTCGTGTCCTTCGTGGTAAATTTTTTGGGTTGCACGAGGCCTAGACCTGCAAGAGATGTAAAGCAAACCCGCCGACCTCCGCTTCGAAATAGATCGCCACGAGCTTCCCATCCTTTTCTGACTTCTCATCCGCCCGCATCTTGTATCCTTTTCTCTCCAAGTAAGCCGCTGCGCGATGAATGAAATTCGTTCCGACGGCGAGATGTCCGTGCTCTCCGAGATACATCCTCTTGAGGAATTCGAACTGCGTTCCGACGAAGATCGAGGAATTTCCCTCCTTCACCGCCATGCCGGTGATGTCCGCGATGAGCTTTGCGCCGGCCATCGCCCGTTCAGCGTCCGGGGCGTTCATGCCGACATGTCGCAGCTCGAAGCCGAGCATTTTCACAATCGCGGCGGAGGTTAGGGACCGGATCTCATCGAATTTCTGGGCGGCGATCAGTTCCTGTTTCACCATCCAAGAACCGCCGCACGCGAATACATTGGAGAGCTTCAAGTAGGAGAGAAGGTTGTTCTCGTCCACGCCTCCGGTCGGTATAAACGAGATCTCTTTGTACGGCCCCCCCAGCGCTTTCACATATTTCGCCCCGCCTGCCTGTTCCGCCGGAAAGAACTTCACCACCTGCAACCCCAGACCTATTGCACGCTCCACGTCGGAGGGCGTCGCGACACCAGGCGTTATCGGAATGTTCTTCTTCATGCAGTACTCGACGACAGACGGATTAAGCCCGGGAGAAACGATATATTTCGCCCCCGCGCCAGTAGCCTTGTCGACATGCTCTGTCGTTAATACGGTGCCGGCACCGAGCGTCATGTCCGGAAACGCTTTTGCGATTGCTTTGATCGATGCCTCGGCCGCAGTCGTTCGGAACGTCACTTCGGCGCAGGGAAGTCCGCCTTCCACGAGTGCACGTGCCAGCGGTACGGCATCTTCTGCCCGATCGATCGCAATGACGGGGACGATGCCGAGAAGGTGAATCTGTTCAAGTACCGGAGAGAGCAAGGACATTGCTGAGGGATTGGCTGTGGTGATTGTCAATTTTCGATTTTCGATTGCCGATTGCCGAATACGCCCGCGATTGTCGAACTGCGCACTGCTTTCTGATCTCTGATCTCTGATCTCTGATCTCTGATCTCTGATCTCTGATCTCTGACTTCTGACCTTTGCTTTCTGCCTCTACTTCATCATCACAATCTTCCGAGCATATCCTCCGTTGGGGGCTACCAACCGCACAAAATAGATCCCGGAAGCGTGCTGGGTTGCATCCCAGACAACGCGATATTCTCCCGCTGGACGTATCTCGTCGACAACGCGCGCCACCGTCCGCCCGAGCAAATCACATACATCGACCGACACTTCGGTCTCGACCGGAAGCGTGAAGACGATCGTCGTTGCCGGGTTGAACGGATTCGGATATGCGCTGAGCTCGTATGCTGTTGGAACGATGCCGACGAGCGCTTCCTTGTCGACGACCGAAACAGGAAGCGGGGCCGGCTCTTCTTTGATGGAGAATCCAGCGAACCTTACCGCCTCATCCCGGAGGTCGGACGAGGAAAGCAAGCTTCGGTAGATCCCCCATTTCGGACGTATGAAGTCGTTGTCCGAACGGATCGTCATGATGTTGCCATTCGTGTAAGACAAAATCGTGTCACCGGTGATCACGTTGCGGATTGTCATTGTGTACGAACCCGACGACCCGACCGTCATCACTTCGGCGCACTCCACCCAGGTTCCTTCGAACGACAAGAGATTGACGATCGCCACCTTCGTCGTGTTGTCGTGAATGAGTTCGAGCTTGTTGGGGCTCCCCTTCCGAGCGGTGAGGGTGAAGAGCGGATTGCCATCATTTCCACCGACCGCTTTGATCTGATGGAGGTGCGTGAAATTCGGTGACGGCTGGAATCCCGTTGGAAGCCGGAATTTCCACGTGTATGTGAACGTCTCTCCGATTGTACCGAGGAGTGAATCGGGCGACTGGTCGTAGGTCTTGATCTCGATCCGTTGACGGTCGAAGTTGATGCACCGATCGTTGTCCGGCGTGACGTGGCTATAAAATTCGAATACATACTGACCGAGGTCCGCATCCCAGACCTCGGCGATGTGTCTGCCGAATTCCGGATGGACGCACTCGGGGTTCTCGACGACATCGCCGCCGGACGGAGCGAGGACGCTATTGATCAGCTCGTACGTATTCCCCGGTCCGTCGGCGTTCAGGATAGCCTGCCCGAATACCGGCGCGGAACGGAAAAGTAGAAGTCCCCAGCAAAGCACAAGCCATTCACAGGTCTTCGGAATGAGGTACCATCTCCTCGTCAGGCCGGTCGTTCGTCTTCTCTGTGCCTTTATGTGACTCATATCAGCCATTCATCCGCATCCCCCATTACGCACTTCCATTCCAATATTCCACCATTCCACCATTCCACCATTCCAATATTCCAACTCATCAGACTTACCGAGCAAGCCACCCCCCATCCACCACCAACACATGTCCATTCACATAATCCGATGCGGATGAAGCGAGGAACACAACCGTCCCTTGAATGTCCTCCGGCATTCCCCAGCGTCCCGCGGGAATGCGTTCTGTGATCTGCCTGTTGCGTGTCTCGTCGGACCGAAGTTTCTCCGTATTCTTTGTCACCATATACCCGGGAGCAATTGCGTTGACGTTCAGTCCGCGTGCCGCCCATTCATTCGCCAGCGCCTTGGTTACCTGGGCAACTGCGCCTTTACTCGCCGCGTACGACGGAACGGTGATCCCGCCCTGAAACGAAAGGAGGGACGCCACATTGATGATCTTGCCGGCTTTGCGCTTCACCATGTCCCGTGCCGCAGCCTGTGACAGAAAGAACAGACTCTTGGCATTCAGGTTCATCACTTCGTCCCAATCCTTTTCGCTGAAATCGAGGGCCGGGGTACGGCGAATCGTTCCTGCATTGTTGACGAGGATATCTACCTTCCCGAATTCGTGCACGGCTCGCTCGACGATCGAAGCTGAAACTCCCGCATTCGCCAGGTCTGCGGTCATCGTGACCGCCTTGCGTCCCACGGCACGGACTTGTTGTGCAGTCTCCAAACGTTCGTTGTGGTCGACCAAGAGCACATCGGCTCCCGCTTGAGCAAGGGCCAATGTCATTGCGGCGCCGAGCCCGGTGCTTGCTCCGGTCACGATGGCGGCCTTGCCGCCGAGGTCGAAGAGATTTTTCACGCGTTCACTTTTGTGCGTTCGCTGCCTGCAGGTCCACGCGTTGTATGGTTCCGCCAAAATAATAGACCGCTCCAACGCCCAGCGGCACCAGCGCCGCACCCATCAGAAAGACGGGAATATAGCTCACCGAGCTTATCGCAGGGATCAGCCAGGTGCTGAACACCAGCGTGCCGACGACCGCGCTCATGCCGCCCAAACCGGCCAGCGATCCGACAGACTTACCCGAGAAATAATCGCTCGGCAACGTCTGGATGTTGTTGATCATCATTTGGAATCCGCCAAGCACAACGGCTATCAATAGAACTGCCATCAGAGGCGTTGTCGCCATCGCCGCCAATATGAAAGCAGGGAACGTGATGCACCCGCCGACAACGATCGCCCGCTTGCGCGCCTTATCCACCGACCAGCCGCGGCTCATCAGGAATCCGGACATCCAGCCCCCCGAGAGACTTCCGATCGCAGCGCCCAGATATGGCATCCACGCAAACAATCCGATCTGTTTGATGTCGAACCCGAATTGTTCTGCCAAATAGATTGGAAGCCAGTTGACAAACATCCACCATATGGGGTCGACAAAGAACCGGGAGACGATGACCGACCAGCTTTGCCGGTACGAGATCAGCTCCTTTACCGGAATGATCCGTTCGCTTTCAGGGGATGCATTCGTTTTTTGTCCCGCGAGTATGTGCTCTCGTTCGTCGTCCGAGATCCACGGGTGACGTCCGGGCTCGGCCTTGTTGAGGAACCACCAGGGAATGATCCAGACAATGCCGAGTGCAGCCACGACGACGAAGGTGGCCTTCCAGCCGAGCCAGAGATACAGGAAGGCGATCAGCGGGGCAGACATGACGGCACCAAGCGAGGCGCCGGCGTTGAAAATGCCCTGTGCAAACGCGCGCTCTTTGATGGGAAACCATTCTGCGCTCGCTTTTGTGGCTCCGGGCCAGTTGCCCGCCTCGCTCAAGCCGAGCATGGAGCGAAAGAACGAAAAGCTTGCTATGCCACGGGCGATCCCGTGAAGTCCGCAGGAAACAGACCAAACGAAAATGGAGAGCACGAATCCCATGCGGGTCCCGACCCAGTCGAACAACCGTCCCGATAACGCCTGTCCCAATGCATAGGCGATCATAAACGAAGCGACGATCGTCGCGTACTGGTCCTTGGACAGATCAAGCTCTTTCGAAATGTCGGGCCACATGACCGCGAGCGACGTCCGGTCGATGTAGTTGATGACCGTAGCCGTTGCGATCAAACCGATGATCCACCAGCGAAGTCCCGGCACATGCCGTTTGGCCATGTCGGTCACTTGGCCTTGGATTTTTTCGCGGCCAGGATATCTTCCCGGCAGGGCGTGAACACATCGACCAGCGAACTCTCTTCCAACGCCACGACTCCATGCTCGATGTTCGGAGGTATGAAGTAGCAGTCCCCTTTTCTCAGGGTCTGCGTATCCTTCCCGATCTTGACCTCAAATGAGCCGGACTCGATGTATGTCACCTGGCGGTGAGGGTGTTTGTGAACGTACCCTATCGATCCTTTCTGGAATTGCACGGCGATCATCATCAACTGGTCGTCATAGCCAAGGATCCTTCGCTGAACGCCTTCGCCCACATTTTCCCACTTGATCTTCTCTCCGAGGACAAATGTTTTTTCGGTCATGGACATGTGATGTTCCTTTGAGTTGGTTCAATCATCGCACACCGCAAGGCGCGTGGCGCACTCCGCCTTTAACCAGGTAACCAATCGGCTAACGCCTTCCCTCGTTCTTGTCCAATTCATAATTGCCTTTCCAGTGCCAAGTTTTACCGCCGGCAGATATCTCGTGCTCCGCTGAATCCGATGCAGACTTGTTGGTCGTCATGAATGTCCAATGGAACCCGTCTTTCCCTTCGATGTCGACGACCGTTCCTTCATCCGTCGACGCGAGCACATGGACCGACGCGACCGTCGGGCGTGCTCCGATGGAGAATTCCTTCGTTCCGTCGAACAAGCCGTGCGGCTCAAGCACGGTTGCGAAAACGGTTGAAGCGCCCTTTCGCCGGAATATGACGCCCGGCTCATGCCGCAGGTTGAAATTCGGGTCACCCGCTCCAATCCGCGTGAAGAGTACCTTCGTGCCACTGTCTGCCGCTGCAATCAACGAGTAATAGCGGTTTCCGTTCAACCACGATACGCGCACGGGACCGGAGGCGTTGCCTTCGGCTTCGAGCCACAGGTGTTCGTACCCGTTCCTGCTGCCGAGCGACTGTTGTTGTTCTGAATGTGATGTCGTCGGAATGTTCGCGTCGAGCAGATGACCGAGATAATAATAGGGCAGGTCGTACTGGTGTTCACGGGAAGAGACAACCCGAATGACGTCGATGATAAGAGGATGGGCGAATCGGCTGTCGGGAACGAGCGCGACCGTCCGTTGCATTGCAACACCCGGAGATGCTTCCTTCACCGATGCGCTCATTACCTGCAATGACGGATCTGCCGTGGAAAAGTAATGTTTGTCCGCATGATGTCGTTCAGAGACCGATTCTTTTCCTTCATACTGCGACTGTTCGTCGACCGTCACCGTGTTGTGTGCGATCGTTTGGCGCGTCCAGGTTTTTGTTTCGGGCAAATATCGCCCGCCGTATTTCGGCTCCACATTGATGAAGCGGGCCGCTCCGTAGTCCTGCAGGATCTCGGTCCCTTGATCATAGTACAGCAGCGAAAGTTTGTCGTAGTGCCCGTGCGACAAACCATGGCCGGTGTATTTCATCAAGACGAGCGACTGATCGATCACCGGTCCATACCGCAGAACTCCAACGCCTCCCTCGTTCCCGTCCCCGCCGTCCGAATATTCAACACTGGCGTACTGGAAGGCCGGAATGGAGGACGAACTCCGAAGCGCCTTGGCGACAGACAGACCGGCTCCGTTCAACAATACTTCGCCGTGTTTCTGCGCCACCCACAGCAGACCGGGATCCGCACCGTACCGATCATACACTATGTTGGTCGCGATGATGAGTTCGGGGGAGAGGAAGGATTTTTCCTTCAGCGCATCGTTGATGGGTATGAATGCTCCGTTTGTGTAGGACAACTGCAGGCCGGAATAGAGCGCCTTCCGCAGGATCTGGTCGTGAAACTCGAAGATCTTCAGCGATGGTTCGTTGTTTTCAATGACCTGCGCCAGCACCATGAACGGCATGATGGCGTAGCGGACGTAATACGGTCCTTCCGTGTAAAAACCGTCGGGCGAAAATAGCAACTCCATCTGACGGAGAAACCCGGCTTTCTTGTCTTTTTTCGACCCGTACAGCGCTTTGTCGACGAGATCCCGGTCGTTCAGGGTATAGCCGGCCATCGCCACGGCTGCGTCGATCCATGTGCCGTGATTATGGATCCGGTCGAATTCCGATGTGTGCTCGCGGATGAAGTACTCTGCCAATGGCCTGAAGAGCTTCCCTTCGATAGCGGACCTGTCCGACGCCGGAAGCCAATCATATATGCAGTCGTACGCCTGCGTCGCATGGACCATCCATACGGTCTCGTTCAGCGACTGCCAGAACAGCCGGCCGTATGATTCGCTCGCGGCCATCGGATGTTTCGGCAGGGTCGGCCAGAGGTCCACGTATTTCATCAGCATGTCCCGTATGAATTGCGCATACCGGACCTCCCCCGTCACCGCATACAGAATGCCGGCAAGATGCATCTCCGTGTAGTTTTCCTTGTGCCGCTGATGCGTCACGCCTCCGGCATCGACCGGACGCGGAACATCCATCGGACGCGCAAGCGCCGCTTCGACAACGCGCTTCGCCCGCTGGAACGTCGTGTCGAATACGGGCACCTTGCCCAACGCAGCTTTCATCT
>Ga0156245_1090_pt1 | contig 17615 bp, 18 predicted proteins | sample RifCSPlowO2_12_FD_107892 | JGI IMG/M metagenome (GOLD analysis project Ga0156245, IMG submission 107892) | Ignavibacteria bacterium RIFCSPLOWO2_12_FULL_56_21
GACGGCGCGTCTGTATGTAGAAGGAGAATTGAAGTCGGCTCAAGTTTCCGGAGGTATGCAGATCGGGAGCGGGTCCATCGGGTTCTACATCGGCGGGACGACGTACGGATACTTCAAAGGCCTGATCGACGAAGTTCGTTTGTGGAATGTGTCTCGTGATCAGACGCAGATACAGACCGCGAAAGATGCGGCCCTTCTGGGGACTGAGTCAGGGCTGGCAGGTTACTGGCCGCTCGACAGCACATATGTCTCGGGTTCGGACGTGTTGACACCGGACCAGACAGTGAACCATAATGACCTTGCCGTACAGTTTGATGCAAGGATGGCGGCCTTCCCGCATGGGTCGACAGTGCAGTTTGCACCGACCAATCTGAGCATTGCTCCGGCGGCAGTGGGTGGCGGCTATGCGTTGACAGAGACGGCGTATAACGCGCTGCTACTCACCGATGGTTGGCCGGTGGCGACCATCAACGTAACACAGTCGCCGACCGGAATGATGCTGGCGGGTGATTCGATTCACTGGACGCCCATTGCCTCTCAGTTCGGTCGATTTCCAATTGTTGCATCGTTGACGAATTCTGTGGGATCGATCGACGACACGGTGTATGTGTTCGTAGAGGCGATCCGGACCTTCGGCAATCAGGTGTCTGTCGATATTACACATCGCGGAAAGTTTGGCGCCTTCGGCGGCTTCGACAAAGGTGTGAGATTCAATGGAAAAAATGGCCTGTATGCCGGAGATTTCTCGCTGGTGGACCGCAACAATGCGAAGTATGCCGGCGGTTTATATGCCACGACGAACAGTTTCCGGCCGGTGACAGGGTTCACGGACATTCCGAGCCGATTCAATGGATTCACGGCCTTTAGTACATCTTTCACGGACGAGTGGGAGACTGGCAGCCGAATCGGCGTACGGGTATTCCAGGTGGCACACGTTAAACAGACTGCTCCGGATGACAGGTATACGATCATTGAATACCGCATCGTCAACGAGTCGGGCTCTCCGATCGACGACATATTCGCACAAATGTCGGCCGACTTTGACATCGGAGTCTTAACCAACAACGTTGGCGGGTATGATTCAACGCTGGGGTTGGCGTACAGCTTTGAGAACGGAGGAGCGACGAACAGCGCCTACTACGGGTTCCAGTTGTTGAGCCATGCAGCATCGGGCGCAGCCGTGATCGAGATCGGTCAGGATCCGTCGTTCATTCGCAGTACGGCCAACCTGACTTCTTTCCCGGCGATCGCCGGATCGGCCATTGACACGCGTAATCAGATCTCGACCGGTCCGTTCACGCTGGCATCCAATGAGACCCTCACGGTGTCGTTTTCCTACCTTGCGGCAGATGACTTGAATCAGTTGAGGATAACTGCTCAGCAGGCGCGCACTACGTACGAAAGTCAAACAACGTCCGTAGCGTATACCAATGGCTCCGTGCCAAAAGTGTTCACCCTGGAACAAAATTATCCAAACCCGTTTAATCCGTCGACGATGATCGGATTTACAGTGCCGGTTGAGAGCGCTGTTCGGCTGGAGGTATATAATGTGCTGGGGCAGCGTGTAGCAATTCTTCGAGATGGGCCATTGGGACCTGGATTTCACCAGGTAGAATGGAACCAAAGAATCGATTCTGGCGTGTATTATTACAGGATCGAATCTGTGGCACTCGACGGGTCAGAAAGACGATTTGCAGGAATCAGACGGATGATACTTCTCAAATAGATATGTCTACATCCGGTAACCTCGGGTCGCCGGACACCTTGCATTTCGAGCAGGAATCAGGTATTTTGGAAAGACGTATGCTTTTCGTGTTCAACTACTTCAAGGGCCGCACGGCATGCTGAACCTCCTCATCGTCGTCTTGCTCAGTTACATCGTTGGGTCGATCCCGACAAGCATCATGATGAGCCGGTGGCGGCATGGCTTCGACATTCGTACCAAAGGCAGCGGCAACGCCGGCGGAACGAACGTCTTCCGTGTGCTGGGCTGGAAGTCGGGCATCGTGGTTATGGGTGTCGACCTGATGAAGGGCGTCCTTGCGACGACCGTCATCGCCCGCCTCTTTTGGGATCCGACGCTGCCGTTTTACAACAGGACGCCATTCGACGATTTCACCATCATTCAGATGATCTGCGGCGGTGCGGCCATTGTCGGCCATGTGTGGACAGTCTTTGCCGGATTCCGCGGCGGCAAGGGCATTGCCACCGGCGCCGGCATGCTCATCGGCATCGCACCGACGGAGTTTGCCGTATCGGTCGCCGTGTTCCTGACCGTCCTCTACGCGTACCGCTACGTGTCCCTCGGGTCTATCGCGGCCGCGATCGCATTCCCACTCTCCATCCTCATCCGGCACAACATCCTGTCGGATGAGATCCCCAGCTACCGGACGCTCATCTTTTTCAGCGCCGGCGTTGCCCTCTTTCTCGTCTACTCCCACCGGTCGAACATTAAACGACTTCTGGCCGGGACGGAGAACAAGATCTCTGACTCATCGGGCAACCGGTCCGCCGAGTCCTGAACTCCGGACCGAGTCGGCCCCTGCCGCTCGGTGATTCCATGAAGGTGACCGTACTCGGTGCCGGCAGTTGGGGCACCACGCTCGCGCTCGTCCTGGTGGAAAAAGGCCATCAGGTCACGCTCTGGACCTACAAAGAATCCCAGGCCCAGTTGCTCCGCGAAAAGCGTGAAAACCCCGCGTTCCTCCCCGGCATTCCTCTTCCCGCACTCCTCACAATCTCCACAGACATAGAAGCATCCTGCATGGGGCGCGAGCTCATCGTCGCCGCAGTTCCCGCCCAATTTCTCCGGTCTGTCATCGAAAAGATCCGCCATCTTGACCTTGAGAAGACTGTCATTTGCAATGTCGCCAAGGGCATCGAGGTGGGATCGCTTATGACCATGTCCGAGGTGCTTCTCGACGTCCTCGAACACGAGAGGAAAGAAAACATCGCCATCCTTTCGGGACCCAGCCACGCGGAAGAGGTATGCCGTAAGATCCCGACCGCTCTCGTCACTGCTTCCTTCCGTCATTCCACGGCCAAGTTCGTGCAGGATGCTTTCATGCTGCCGTATTTCCGGGTGTATGTCAACGAGGACATCCGGGGCGTGGAACTTGGTGGTGCGATCAAGAACGTCATCGCCATCGCCGCCGGCATCAGCGACGGGGCGGGATTCGGGGACAACACCAAAGCGGCCATCATGACGCGGGGTGTCTACGAGATCACCCGTCTCGGCGTCAAAATGGGGGCGCAGCCCATCACTTTTGCCGGACTTTCAGGCATTGGCGACCTCATCGTCACATGTATGAGCCGCCACAGCCGCAATCGGTGGGTGGGGGAACAGGTGGGGAAGGGACGAAAACTGGAAGATGTCCTGGGGGAAATGGTGATGGTGGCTGAAGGAGTCGCAACGTCAAAGTCGATCCACGAGCTCTCCATCAAGCATCATATCGAAATGCCGATGGCGAGCGAGGTTTACCATGTGCTGTTCAAAGGCAAAGACCCGTACCAGGCGACGTACGATCTGATGACGAGGGACGCCAAGGGCGAGTGACCTGGTAGAGCAATGGAGATTTCGGATTTCGGATTGTGGATTTCGGATTAGCTTAGGAACAGCCGCAATGTTGGATACTTCCTCGTTACGCATCCCGCATCCCCCATCCCTAATTACGCATCCCCATTCCCCCATTCCATCATTCCGTTTTTCCAAAATTCCGTTCTCCCGTTCTTCCGTCCTTACGTTCTCACATTTGACATCCCAAGAACCGCTTCTCATTAAACCTCTCCGCCTCGGTTACGTCCAACCTTCAACGTACACTCACATTCCCAAAAGGACACATCCATGAAGAAACTCGTAATGCTAGCGATGGGACTGTTCGTCGCAACTTCCTCTGCACTTGCTCAGCCGGGAATGATGGCCGGCCGAGGACACGATCAGTTTCTGAAGGAACTGAACCTGACCGACGTCCAGCAGAAGGAATTCGACAAGATCATGGTGGACCATCAGAAGAAGATGGTGGATCAGATGGCCAAGATCGCGTCGGCTCGGATCGACATGGGTCAACTCTTGAAAGCCGACGAACCTCAGAAATCGGCGATAGAGAAGAAATCGCAGGAGATCTCGGGGCTTCTTTCTCAGGTCCAGTCAGAACGCTTGAATCACTGGTTCAACGTCAACAAACAATTGACGCCTGACCAGCAAAAGGTGTGGAAGAATGCGCTGGAAGGGCACATGGCCATGGGACAAGGTCCGGGCATGGGCATGCACCGCCGCGGCGGTCAATCCGGGTTCGGACGCGGAATGATGCAGCATCGAGGTAAGATGCAGGGACGTGGGATGATGCGCGAGAAGATGCAGATGCACGAGATGGGACCGGAGGGGGAATAACCACTTGTTTGGGCCATCTTGCGATGGCTGCATCGTGAGGCATAAACGGAATGGCAGAAAGCCCCGGTCGATACTACCCGGGGCTTTCTGTTTGGCAATTGTCAGTTGAACATTGGCAGTTTGTTTTTCCCTATCCTCCACAGCCCCCAAAACATCCCCGCACCAACGATGTCTGCAACAACCAGATACCACGGCCACGGACCAAACCAGTCGAGCGGAGATGTTCCATACGGTTTTTCCATCAAGAACATGTAATTTGTTCCGGTCGCTGCGTTAAAGGCCGCAAGAAGCGCTGCGTAACCGTTGAGCCAAAGAAATGCCGTAATCGCCGACTTCATGCCCGGACGCAACCAAGACGAGATCGCGATCGATAACAGCGCTGCAACAACAAGTCCGTGCGAAATAAAGAACTGAATCGTCGGGTAGTTCAACGACGCCCCTTGAACGTCGGGTGTCAGCAACGCCATCGTCGTGCCGGCCAATCCCCAGTAATACACGACATCAAACCCGCCCTGCCATTTTTTCAAGCATACAACCACCGTAAGCCACAGTGAGATGTCACAGAGATGCAAAGGCAGTGCTCCCGGCCATGGAGACCAGGGTTGTGAAAGAACATGGGCGTACCAAAGAAGTTCAAGTGCCAAGATACAACTGCCAACAAGACGAAATGCTGTTCTCGATTTCTGTGGATACTTGCGAAGTAAGCAGCCCAGCCCAATCCCCGAAATGGCGATACCGATGAGTATTGCGATGTGGAAAACGGAAAAAAGCTCGAACATGGGGCCCTTTGTGAATCAGATTTCTTAGATTATGACCGTTCAAGGTGGAAGTCAAGGTCTGACAGATTGACCCGCGAATGAACCCGCCAAAGAGATGGCAGGCAAGCTCAAATACACGCGAATCTAGAGTTCGGACCTTCAAAATTCGCGTTCATTCGCGGGTATTCGCGGTTTATGATCGCTTGGGATTCAACCATTTTCGACCGTTCCCAGTCCTATCTCTTGTCACCGCTTATCTATCGAAACCCTACCGGCCGTGCACCAGGATAATGAGCTGATGCTCCGCGTCAAAGACGGCGACCTCGCGCAACTTGGGGTGCTCTTTGACCGGTACAGCCTCCGATTATACTCGTTCTTCGTCCGCCACACGGGCCGAAGAGACGTGAGCGAGGACCTTGTTCAGGACGTATTCTTGAGGATCCTCAAATACCGCGCCTCGTTCCGGGGAGATGCCCCGTTCACCGTTTGGATGTATCAAATGGCCCGAAATGTTGCCTCCGACCACTTCACAAAGTGGAAGAATGAACATCCAATGGAAGAGGGGACGGCCGATCGGATGGAATCCGACGACCGGATCCATGATATGCTTGTGGAACGGGAGGAGCATCGGCTCCTCCATAAGGCGCTTGCACTTCTGACTCCCGAAAAGCGGGAAGTGCTGCTCTTGAGTAGGTTCGAAGAGCTGACATACGAAGAGATCGGAAAGATCGTACAAGCTCCCGTGGGGACGATCAAAGCGCGAGTCCACTATGCGTTAAAAGACCTCCGGCGGGCATATGATGAACTCTCAGGGAGACGTCCGGACTCGGCTGCGACAAGTCTGAACGGAGACTGAAGGAGACGTGAACATGGATGCTACGAACATGAATATGACGCACGACGAAGCGCGAGATTGGATGCTCGAAGACCTTCGGGGGACATTGCCGAAATCGATCCGAACCTCTTACGATGCCCACCTCCTTTCGTGCTCGCTCTGCCGGACTGAGCTTGCGGAACTCAAGGAAGGATGGTCGGTCATCGAGCGATTGCCCGAAATCCAACCTCCTCCGGCGATGCGGACCAGGTTCCGCGCGGTCTTGGCGGCCTACGAACACGGAGTGCGGGCGGGGTCTGCGGCGTCATGGCAGGACGGCATTGACCGTGCGCTGCGCATTGTCTGGCCGGCACGTCCGGTGTGGCAGGCTGCTGTGGGTTTGGGCTTGCTGTTGATCGGTCTGCTCCTCGGGTCGCTTGGCGGCTCGTCGAAAGACCACGCTCTCGAAATGGCACAACTGCGCGGAGAAATGCAGGCCATGTCGAGAATGCTGGCCGTATCGCTGTTGCAGCAGCAATCCGCATCCGAGCGGTTGAAAGGCGTCAGCATGAGCACGCGGTTCGATCAATCGGACGATGAGATCACTGCTGCGCTTGTGGACGCCCTGAAGTTCGACACCAATGTGAATGTTCGGCTCGCAGCACTCGATGCACTGACCGGCGAGATCCTCAAGGACGAAGTCCGGAAGGAATTGATTGGAGTCCTTCTGAGCGAACGTTCGCCCCTCGTTCAGCTCGCCATGGTGGAAATTCTCGCGGAATCCAGGGACACATCCACAGACGAGGCATTGCGAAGACTGATGAATGCAAAGGAAGTCAATCCGGTCGTCAAAGAACGTGTGCGCACGTTGCTAGGGAGTAATTCGTGAAAGCGGCTGTCTTCATCATGATCGCAGCCGGCGGCATGCTACACGCAGATATTGTCCGCGTCGATACGGTCCGTACGGTCATGAATCCCCGGGCAGGTGCGGTGCACCGCGTGGATGTGGACAACCTGATCGGTCACGTCGAAGTTGTCGGCTCTTCCCGCCGTGATGTTCTTGTCACTGCCGTTCGCAGAACGCGAGTCCGATTCGAGGAGACTTTTCCGGAAGCGGACCGCGAAGTGACGCTCGAAATGAAGGAGGCTGGAACGACGGTGGTCATCTTCGTCGATGCGCCATGGCGGGTCCGTCACGGGATGATCGGCCGGCGGTTGTGGCGATATGGGTTCGAAGTGACGTTCGACATAAGGATCGAAATGCCCTCTGATGCCGAATTGGCGGTCCGAACAGTCGAGGACGGCGACGTGCGCGTCAAGGGTGTCTCCGGACCGGCGCGGCTTGAGAATGTCAACGGCGATGTCACAGCTGAAGGTCTCTGTTCGACGTCGATGCTCTTCTCGGTCAACGGCGATATTACCGCTACGTTCGATGCCGTTCCCGACGATGACTGTGGATTCCGGTCGGTCAACGGGACGATCGAGGTAGCATTCCCGGCGACGTTGAACGGGACGTTCGCCGCGGGAAGTTGGCATGGCGATATCTATACAGACTTCGATTTTCAACCTGCGCCGAGAACGCCGGTCTTAATTCAGGAAGGGCGTACCTGGAAGCGACTGAGCGCGACGGCATTGACTCGAGTAAACGTCGGCAACAAGGGCCCGGAATACAGGTTTGAAACGCTGAACGGGTCCATTTACATCCTCAAGCGGAACTGAGGCTTGAACGAGAATAGTATCCCGCGGTGACGCAGCGTTTGCAGCGTTGAACGAAGTTGAAATGCCATTCAGACCGTTGCGTTCGTTGCGAGAACTTCTTTAAAGAGGATCTATCTATAAAATTCGATCATCCACAGTCAGTTTCACGAAAGGGAGTGCAATGTATACACGATTGAAAAGAGCGGTCCTGATGTTGTGCGGTGTAGCCGCCGCCGTGATTGCCCAGGAAACCGTGGGGGATAAATTCACCGTGCCGTTGACGGACCCAAATCGTCCGGTCCAGCTCCAAGTTTCGCTCCACGGCGCCCGGCTTACCGTCAAGGGAGGCGCCATCAAGAACGTCGTCGTGGAAAGTTCCTACAAACCGGAAGAGGACGAGGATCGTGAAGATTCGGGAAAGCGTCACGGTCTCCGGAGGATCCCGAACCTTTCGAGCGGATTGTCGATCGAAGAGGAGAACAATGAGGTAACCGTCAGTTCGGGGAGGATGAACGACGCTTCCAACCTGCACGTGACGGTCAATGTCCCGTCGCTTACCTCGGCGAAACTCTCCTTGATCAACGGGGACGACATCATTGTCGAGGGCATAACGGGAGAACTCGAAGTCTCGTGCACGAACGGGGGCATCACGATGAAGAATGTCGGGGGTTCCGTGGTGGCGAATGCCATCAACGGCAATCTTTCAGCGACAATGACGACGGTCGCGCCGGGTAAGCCGATGTCGTTCACTTCTCTGAACGGTGACATCGATGTGACGTTCCCCCCGGACATCAAAGCTAACGTTTCGCTCAAGGCGGACATGCAAGGGGAGATCTTCACCGACTTCGATGTCAAGATAGAATCACAGCCGGCAAAGGTGGAAGGGAACGAACGAGACCGCAAAGGAAGGTATCGTGTTACCGTGGACCGGACCATGCGCGGTACGGTGAACGGGGGAGGACCGGAATACACGTTCAAGAGCTTTCAGGGGGACATTTACATCAGAAAGAAGAAGTAGTACGTTTGTTCATGGCTCTTACATTTGAAGAAATGCGCTCATACTGCCTGAGCTGTCCCGGCAGGATCACAGAGGAGACTCCATTCGGCGACGACGTTAGAGTCTTCAAAGTGCACGGCAAGCTCTTTGCCCTCGTCGACCTGATGGCTGTCCCCTTGTCCATGAACCTGAAATGTGACCCAGAACGCGCTTTAGAGCTGAGAGAACAGTATGAAGCCGTCCAACCCGGATATCACATGAACAAGAGGCACTGGAATTCCGTCGTTGTCGACGGATCGATAAGGCAGGACGAGCTCCTGGCGATGATCGGCCATTCATACGACCTCGTTGTTGCACGTCTGCCGAAAACAGTGCGGGAGAGGATGAAGAAACGGAAGCAGTAACGAAGAAACGACCGCCGTGCATGCCTAGAGTTCGTACTGTCGCATCGGCGATGATCCGTCAAAACGCGGATTCGTCCTTACCCTGCCGCTGCGCTGCGTCGATGTCCGGACAGAAGCATAAAGAGCAGCATCGGGATCCAGGGGACCCGTTCGATCTTGCTCACGTCGGCCGGAAACGTGACCACCGCCGAGTCAGCGAGCGAAAGGACCGAAGAGCATGCAAGGATCGGTCCTCCCTTGTCTTCAGCTTCCATGATTCCCTTCCAAAACCGGTACCGCAAAGTCCACCGTTCGCCTTTGGGCAGTTCGAGCACTGACGTGCTTCTCCAGGGATTGACCCGCAGAACAGCGAACGGCATGTGGTGACCGGCCTCGCGTATCTCCACGGTGTTGCCAAATACACCCCGTTGTTGAAACTCCCACTTTCCGCCAAAGCCCTCTGCAGTTGAAACCCTGCCAAAGAGGGTCGATGGTCCGTCGAGTCTGGCGGCAACGCCGGTGCCGGTAAACAGTTCGTGCGACCTTGAGAAAAGGGAAACACGACGCCAGCGAAGCGTCATGCCGCGAAGTTCCTGCAATGTTATCATGGATTCTTTGAATGCGGCTGTGTCGATGATTGCGGACTTCCGCCTTCCGGCATCCTGCTTGCACGTTTTACCGCATCGGACAGGACGTATTCAATCTGCGCATTGACGCTCCGCAGATCATCCGCAGCCCACTTTGCCAGCGCGTTATACAGTGAAGCATCGAGGCGCAGCAAGTATTTCTTTTTTTCGGCCATTATCCGTGGGGCAGTGAAGGGCTATGGTCCAAGGAGTTCCCCACTAGGGACACGAAGCGGGTAGAGTGATATTTCCAACATTCTTCTCTTCGTGATATTCAAATAGATTTCGTGCCCTTCGTGGGGTAAATCTTATGGCTGGACACTAGTACAGAGAACCCGTGTTGATGATCGGCTGCGCCTCGGACTCGGACACGAGAGCAACCATCAGATTGTTCACCATCTGCGCTTTCTTTTCCTCATCAAGCTCGACGATCTTCTGTTCGCTCAACATCCTGAGCGCGTCCTGGACCATGCCCACGGCCCCTTCGACGATCTTCTTCCGCGCGGCGATGATAGCCTGCGCCTGCTGACGGCGGAGCATTGCCTGCGCGATCTCTTGCGCATAGGCCAAATGGCTGATGCGTGACTCGAGCACTTCTACCCCTGCGATCTCCAGACGTGTCTGCACCTGCTTTTTGAGTGCGTCGGCGATGTCGCCGGGTGTGCTCCGGAGCGAAGGCCGGTTGTCGTCATGTGAGTCATATGGATACTCGGTCGCGAGCGCCCGTATGGCTGTCTCGCTTTGAATGGCAACGAACTGCTCATAATTCTCAACGTCAAAAAGGGCGCGCGCTGAATCGAATACCCGCCAGACGATGACGGCTGCTATCTCGATTGGATTGCCGTCCCGGTCGTTGACCTTGATCTTCTCGCTGTTAAAGTTGTGGATGCGCATGGAAATGCGCTTTTTATTCGTGAACGGATTGACGAACCAGAATCCGTCGTTCTGGACCGAGCCGTTGTATTTGCCGAACAGAACCAGGACTCGTGCCTCGTTGGGCTGCACAATGAAAAAGCCCCCCATTGCGATGAAGAAGCAGATCGCAAGGGGAATGATTGCCCAGAGTAACGAGGGGTCTTGTGTCGTGATTGCCGTGACGGTCAACCAGACGACGAGCCCAAGTATGACGAGCTCACCAAAAATGGCGAGGAATCCATTCATCCTGGTTGCCGTGGTTTCAGTTACTGCCTTCATAATGCCTCCTTGTGATGAAGTGCTATTACAATGATATTATATTGATATCATATTGTCAAGCTTCAACGGAAGAATTAATGTTCCAGAAACGCTCAAAAATCATCAGAAACGACGACATTCACTCTCCATTACTCCATTAACTTGCTTTTACATGTCTCCAACACTCCAAGCCAGAGTGCCCTTCCTCTCGGTCTTCAATTCTTGGCCCTTCTTGTCATTTTTCTGTAATCTTTCCACCCCACCGTTTGTCAGCTCTTTTTTCGAATTCATCATGGAGGTCTACATCATGTTCAAGCTCAATGCGCTTGTCCTTGGTCTTATCGCGCTGCCGTTGGCGGTCATGGCCCAGAGGAAAGCTTCGGACAACGGGATGGTCGATGTCGATATTCCCTACCAGAAATTCGTACTCGACAACGGTCTCACGCTCCTCGTGCATGAGGATCACAAGGCCCCCATCGTCGCGGTCAATGTGTGGTATCACGTAGGATCAAAGAATGAGCGTCCGGGGAAAAGCGGCTTCGCGCACCTGTTCGAACACCTGATGTTCAACGGGAGCGAAAACTTCAACGACGACTATTTCAAGGTCCTCGAGCGGCTCGGCGCAACGGACCTGAACGGCACGACAAACGAAGACCGGACAAACTACTTCCAGAATGTCCCGACCTCGGCACTCGACGTTGTCCTGTGGATGGAATCCGACCGCATGGGACATCTGCTCGGTGCGATCACTCAGGAAAAACTGGATGAACAGCGGGGGGTTGTGCAGAACGAAAAACGCCAGGGAGACAACGAACCGTATGGCGTAACCGAAGAGCTCATCACCAAAAGCGTATGGCCCGCCGGCCACCCATATTCATGGACCGTCATTGGTTCTCTGGAAGACCTGAACGCGGCATCTCTCAACGATGTCAAGGAGTGGTTCAGCACGTACTACGGCACAGCGAATGCAGTGCTCGTTCTTGCGGGAGACATCGACGCGAAGGTTGCCCTGGAAAAGGTCACAAAATACTTCGGCGACATTCCGTCGGGCCCGCCAATCTCCCGTCATTCCTCATGGGTTGCAAAGCGCGCCGGCAGCCACCGGCAGGTCGTTCAAGACCGTGTTCCGCAGTCGCGCCTCTATCGCGTCTGGAACGTCCCGGAATGGGGGAGTGAAGATTTCGACCACCTCAATCTCGTGGCAAGCGTGCTTGCCTCCGGCAAAACATCACGGCTCTACAAACGGCTTGTGTACGACGATCAGATCGCCACGAATGTTTCCGCATACATCGACTACCGGGAGATCGGCAGCCTGTTCTCGGTTGTCGTCACTGCAAAACCGGGCGAAGACCTGACCACGATCGAGAAAGCAGTGAACGAAGAAATGGCGCGTTTCCTGAAGTCGGGTCCAACGGACAAAGAGGTGCGACGTGTGCAAACGCAGTATGTCGCGAATTTTGTGCGCGGGAGCGAACGTATCGGCGGATTCGGAGGCAAGTCCGATATTCTCGCCATGAACCAGACCTATGCGGGGAGCGCGGACCACTACAAGATCACGCTGAAACGGGTCCAGCAGGCGACTGCCGCCGATCTCCTGTCGGCAGCGAAGTCCTGGCTCTCTGACGGCGACTATAATTTGGAAGTGCATCCGTTCCCGAAAATGTCCGCAGCGGCGTCGGATACGACGATTCGGAAACTGCTGCCCCAGGCCGGCGCACCGCCGAAGGCGACATTCCCCCACATACAAAGAGCGACCTTGTCCAATGGCGCAAAAGTGATCCTGGCGGAACGCTCCGCGGTCCCTGTGGTGAACCTCTCGGCCCTCTTCGACGCGGGATATGCCGCCGACCAATTCGGACAGCCCGGCACTGCGAACCTGGCGATGAATATGATGGATGAAGGGACGAAAAAGCGGACCGCCCTGCAGATAAGCGAAGAACTCGCACTCCTCGGCACCTCGCTCGGCACCGGTTCGAACCTCGACATGTCCTCGGTTTCACTTTCCAGCCTGAAGAACAAGCTGGATGCTTCCCTGGAGATCTTCGCAGATGTCCTGCTCAATCCCTCGTTCCCCAAGGAAGACTTCGAGCGTTTGCAGAAGCAGACCATCGCTCAGATCCAGCGAGAGAAGGTCTCGCCGTTCAGTATGGCGTTACGCGTCTTGCCCGCGTTCCTGTATGGTTCCGGACATGCCTACAGCAATCCGCTCACGGGCTCAGGCACCGAAGAAGCCGTCACAAAAATCACCCGCGATGACTTGATCAAATTTCACCGGACATGGATCCGCCCGAATAATGTGACTCTGGTGGTTGTGGGTGCAACAACGCTCGACGAGATTGTGCCGAAACTGGAGAAGCTGCTGTCCGTCTGGAAACAAGCCCCCGTCCCGGCAAAAAATGTCGGGATGGTCGACCTTCCGTCTAAACCCGTGGTGTATCTGATGGACAAGCCGGGAGCGGACCAATCGCTCATTATCGCAGGCCATGTCGCCCCCTCATCCAGCGATCCCGATGAGGTGGCCATCGACATGATGAACACGGCCCTGGGCGGAGCGTTCATATCCCGGGTCAACATGAATTTGCGCGAGAATAAGCACTGGTCGTACGGCGCGTTCACGTTCCTCGTCGGTGCGCGGGGACAGCGTCCATTCATGGCCTACGCACCGGTACAGACCGACAAAACGAAGGAATCCATGTTGGAAGTGTCGAAAGAACTGAATGAAGTCGTCGGCGTGAAACCGTTGTCGGACGAAGAGCTTCAGCGAGTGCGGGAGAGCAAAATCCTGGAATTGCCCGGCTCGTGGGAGACCATGGGAGCAGTGGGAGCGTCGATCAACGACATAGTGCGCTACGGTCTGTCCGACGACTATTACACCACGTATCCGGACAAGGTCCGGAGCGCCGGACTTGCGGAGCTTAACTCAGCGGCCAAAAAGGTCGTCAAACCGTCAAATCTTACCTGGGTCGTAGTGGGGGACAGAGCGAAGATCGAAGCGGGTGTGAGGGAGCTGAACTACGGGGAACTGAGATTTATCGATAGCAACGGGAAGGTCATCAACTGACAGCTCTCGGAGTATGGAGTAAGGACTGAGGACTATGGAGGAAACGATTGCGCTGTGAGTGCGAAATTCACAATCTGCAATCTTGTCCCGAGCGAAGTCGAGGGACCCAATCCCTAACACTCTCCGTACAACTTCTCCCTCTCCTTTGACATGTTCGGCGGTTTCGGGGCTTTTTTCGGACTCGGAACCGCCGTCGTGTTCCTGGACGCCGAAGTGTCAGCTCCAGAGATCCAGGCCTTCCAACCGCCGAGAAGTGTGTACACTTCCTGATCGCCTTTGGCCTTGAGAAGCATCCAAGCTTGCGCAGCATGGATCCCTCCGTCGGAATACAAGACCATCGGAATGCCCTCTGTCGCGGTCATTTCAAGTACGCCTGCGACGGTCGAATTCGTTGCGCCCGGTATATGTGAAGCGACGAACGAAGCAGAATCCCGGAGATCCACCAGCTGCACACCGCGGCCAGACGTAAGCATGGTCCGAAGTTCTTCGGGAGTAAGATGATCCTCTTCCTGGTCGATTGCCTGCGCCAAACTCCGGAGATTGATACTGACCGATGTTGAAGACCGGTTCCCGACAGCCACGGCGAGTATAGCCAGCGAGATGCAGGCAATGCTCAGATACGGCAGAATGCGGGTTCCGGCGTTGCTCATGCCGATAACTTCCTTTCGACCCATTCTGCCCCCCAAAATGCCCCGATCGCTCCTGCGACAATAATAAGCATTGTCGTCGCGTGGGTGAGTCCGAAAACGTCAGACAGGCTTAATGCTCCCCAATTGTTAGAAGTCGCAAAATTCGCCAGTGAATCACCACCGGCATGGAATGCCGCTATGCCGATCATCATGCCGCCAAAGAAACACCAGCCGTCTCCCCGCCCGAGTGAAGAAGCCACACAGCTTGTCCCAGGACAAAATCCTCCGACGATAAACCCTGCTCCAAAAATGATTCCGCCGATCACCTGCGGAAGCGCATACGTTTGCAGCGGAGTTAGAACGTCGGCCGCAATGACGCCGAAGCGAACCAGCCAAAAGAGGCCGAGCATGGCAGTGATAATGGCTGTGAACATGACCTTGAAGACGGTCATGTCATAACCGTAGAATTGGGCGGCGAGTTTTCGGCTGTCGCCCAGTCCGGCACGTTCGAGGAAAAACCCAAAGCCAAGTCCGACGACAAGAGCCCCGAGGAGGTTCATTGCCATGCCCTCCGGAGTACTCCTGCGAAAGCATACGCGGTCGCAAACAATGCGATCATAAAGATCCAGCTCCCAACGCTCATCAATGCCCCACCGCTGAGAGCCTGACCGCTCGTGCATCCGTGGGCAAAACGGGAGCCAAAACCGACGAGCGTTCCTCCGGAGACCGCCAGCAGAAGCCGGGTTCTGGAAGTGATCCTCGGGCCGCTGTCGACCGTTCTGTGCATGCGACCGGCAAGTGCTCCCGACGCCATAGCCCCGGCGATCAATCCTAACACTTCAACGAAGACCCAATCGCCGAACAACGCTTGAAACCCGGACGCCGTCATGATGGAAGTAACAAGGCCGTTGATTGCGCCGGAGACGCCGAGTCCCCTGCCGGCAACGACGAAGCTTGCCAGCAGAATGAGTCCCAACCCCACTCCGCTCAGATACGGATTCCAATACGGCTTCGGAGTGCGCATGGTGGTGTTCATTTTTCTTTCACCGGTGTGATTTCGGCCGGGTATCGGTCATCCAACGCTCCCCAATCCTCAAAAGAACCATCGTAAAGCTTGTAGTCGATGTTCAACAGGCGGCAAGCTTCGAGCACAACGGTCGCCTGTTGCCCCACATGACAATACGCGACGACGGTGCTTCCTTTCTTGTATCCCGCCCGGTCAAAGAGTGATTTCAATTCGGTTGTGGATTTGAATGTGTTCAGACTGTCGACAAGAGTTGAAAAGGGAATGCTGATCGCGCCGCGGATGTGTCCAGTGCGGGCCGATCCCGCGCTTCCACCGTCGTAAAAATTCTTTCCTCGCGCGTCGACGATCGTTACTGACGGATCGGAGAGGTGGCTCAGAACATAACCGGCATCGGCGATGATCGATGTATTCGAATGCAGGGTCAAGGAACCTCGTGCGACGGTCGGAACGTCCTTTGTTATAGCTCCTCCGGCGCGCTTCCAGCCGTCGAGTCCGCCGTCCAGCAAAGCCGCCCGGTCCTCGAATCCGAAAAACAGAAGTGCAAACATGATTCGCGTGGTCGTACTGACGTTGCCGCTTGTGAAGTACACGACAACGCGGGAATTGTCGGAGATACCGGCTTGTTCCAGAATGCTATCGGCGGCCGCGACCGGTGCCATGATCGTGGATTCATCGGGCGTTGAAGGGCAAAGCCAATTGAACCACATGAACCTCGCGCCGGGAACATGTTCCCGAAGGTAGTCCTTGCGTCCAAATCCCACATGCAGAACGACCAGGTCGGGATCCTGAAGATGCTGTTTGAGCCATTCCGGCGAAACGAGTGGTGGAAAAGAAGCCGGCGATTGTCCGAAAATCGACGGACCGATCAACAGCAGCGCTGAAAGAAAGGAAATGCGCATGATGCCTCCTGACACGTGAACGAGCTGAGAATTGTCGATTCGATGCTCCGCTTTCGCATATGGTTGGAAGGATACATCAGTAAAATGAGGGATGCCAGTGTGGTGCGACGAACCGCTGCGTCCGGATGTAACGATATGTGAACGTGAAAGTTGCGCATGGGATTGCATGTTCGGCGGGAATGCACTCCCCTTGATTCTCCGCGCCGATATCCCTAAGTTTTCCAAGTCAATGTGCGAAGTATGATCCCTCAAGCCAAACAAACGACCCTTGACGACCATTTTTCCCGGTTTCGACGGAATATCGTCGGCATCGGCCAGACGTTTGAAACCCCGCACGGAAAACGGCCGATTCTTTACGTCGACTGGACGGCAAGCGGGCGGCTGTACGACCCCATCGAGCGAAAAATGCTGGAACGGTTCGGTCCGTTTGTCGGAAACACGCATTCGGAATCGAACGTTACCGGAACGTCGATGACCCAAGCCTATCATATGGCCCATGACATCATCAAGCGGCATGTCCACGCCGGACCGAACGATGTGCTCCTGAATGTCGGCTTTGGCATGACGGCGGCGGTCAACAAGTTGCAAAGAATTCTGGGTCTGCGTTTGCCGGAACAGCTTCGCGACCGCGTAACATTCACCGATAACGACCGTCCGGTCGTGTTCGTCACGCATATGGAGCATCATTCCAACCATACGTCGTGGGAGGAAACGATAGCGGACGTCGTCGTGATCAGGCCGGATGCAGAAGGACTGGTGGATGTTGAAAACCTCAGCGAACAACTCCATCTTCACCGGAACAGGACATGGAAGATCGGGTCGTTCACAGCCTGCTCGAACGTCACCGGCATCAAGACTCCGTTGCACACGCTCGCCCGGATCATGCACGAGAACGGCGGCTGGGCGTTCGTCGATTTCGCCTGCTCTGCCCCGTACACGGCGATCGACATGCATCCGGCCGACCCGCTCGAGAAGCTGGACGCCATCACGTTTTCGCCCCATAAATTCCTCGGCGGACCGGGCACATCGGGTGTTCTCGTTTTTGATGCTGCCCTGTATCACCTGCAATCGCCGGACCAGCCGGGGGGCGGAACTGTGCTCTGGACAAACCCCTGGGGAGGGCACCGGTATAGCCCGGACATCGAAGTGCGCGAGGACGG
>Ga0156245_1096_pt1 | contig 17159 bp, 15 predicted proteins | sample RifCSPlowO2_12_FD_107892 | JGI IMG/M metagenome (GOLD analysis project Ga0156245, IMG submission 107892) | Ignavibacteria bacterium RIFCSPLOWO2_12_FULL_56_21
AGGACGAGAAATCCCGTGTTGACGCTGCATTCACCGCGGCGTATGGTTTCCATCGACTGCGGGATCCAGCAGAGCGCCAGAGCAGCGAGTCCGATGTACCCGAGCCAGGACATGTGTGAGTGAATAGTGAATCGTGAACCTGCCCGCCCTTTGTGTTCTCCGAAGGCAGGCGGGTAGTCATAGGAAAGCGATTGCCGGAGACGGTGACCAGGGTCGGTAATCAGTTCTACGGCGAGTTTACCAGGCCTCGACTTTAGTCGGGGGATGGTTTTTCCCGGTTGCCAGGTTTTGGCCCAAACACACGAAGCTTTTCTTCAGCTAATCCGAAATCCACAATTCTACCCCGAGCGAGTCCGCCGATGGTTCGCCCTTCGGTGAACTCAGGGTCGAGGGGCCGCAATCCGCAATATTACTTGCTTTCCCCCAGTAGGGCCTCAATTGCCTGCTCTATGCGTTCAACTGGGATCAGCTCTATGTCGCCATTCTGCTTGAGGTTGCGAACATTGGATTTCGGAAGTACGAACCGCTTGAACCCCAGCTTCGCCGCTTCCTGAACTCTCTTATCGATGTGGCCGACAGTTCGGATCTCTCCGCCGAGTCCGATCTCCCCCACGGCCACGGATGATGCGTCGACCGAAACATCCCGGAGGCTGGACACGATCGAAGAGGCGATCCCCAGGTCCACGGCGGGTTCTTCGATACGGATGCCCCCCGCGACGTTAACGAAGACATCCTGCTGTCCGAGATTGAGTCCGACCCGCTTTTCCAGCACAGCCAGAAGAAGGGCCAAACGGCGAAAATCGACGCCGGTGGAATTGCGCTGGGGCATGCCGTAATTCGAAGTCGAAACAAGGGCCTGGACTTCCAGGAGGATGGGCCGGGTACCTTCCATACTGGCCACGACTGTCGAGCCGGAGAAGCCTGCATGGCGCTCGGAAAGGAACACCTCCGATGCGTTTTGCACCTCGCGAAGTCCGGTGTCGTGCATCTCAAAGATCCCGATCTCGTTCGTCGAACCGAACCGGTTCTTGAGCGCGCGGAGGATACGATAGGAATAATGCACTTCCCCTTCGAACTGCAGGACACAATCGACCATGTGTTCGATCACCTTTGGCCCGGCGATCATACCTTCCTTGGTGACATGTCCGATGATGAAGATCGGAATACCCTTTGTTTTCGCGAGTCGAAGAAGCAGAGCCGTCGATTCGCGCACCTGGCTGACGCTTCCCGGGGCGCTTTCCAGTCCGGGCCGGAACATCGTTTGGATGGAATCGATGACGAGGACGTCGGGCGAGCCGCGCTCGATGACGTCGAGGATGAGGTCAAGGTTTGTTTCTGCGAGCAGAAGAACGTGCTTCGTAGACGTGCGCTCCAGGCGCTCGGCGCGGAGCTTGATCTGGCGCACCGATTCTTCCCCCGTCACGTACAGCACGACCGTGTCCTTCAGGGCCAAGGCCGCCTGCATCATTAGCGTGGATTTACCGATGCCGGGGTCGCCGCCCAGGAGGAGGAGCGAGCCGGGGACTATACCGCCGCCGAGGACGCGGTCGAGCTCCTGGATTGTCGTGCGGATGCGCGGGACATCTTCCTGCTCTACGGTATCGAGCGATACCGGCTCGAGCGTAGAGGGAACGCCGGTCTTGCGGACGGCTCGTATCGGCGCCGGTGCTTCTTCGACAAAGGTATTCCATTCGGAGCAGTTCGGGCACTTCCCGACCCATCGGGGTGACGAATAACCGCAGGATTGACAGACATATTTGGTCTGGATCTTTGCCATTGGCGGTCAATATACCGAGGAGGAAACCGAGACACAAAAGAGGGGAATACGACAACTGCCAATAGCCAATCGACAACTGCCAACAGGCAACCGACAACTTTCAACAAAATTTGCCAAACGTTCCAAACATATCGCTAAGACTAGAACAAAAAAAGGGCCGTCCTTGAGGGGCAGCCCTTCTTAGCTTCACATTTCGGAAATCCTTCTATTCCATTACTCCATTACTCCAACACTCCATCTCGCGATTTGCGCTACAGCCTCGCCCAGCGCTCTTTCGCCTTCTTCACGACCTTGCTGAGCGGGTACTCTTTTACCACTTTTTCATACTCTTCTTTCGCCTTTGCCTTTTCGCCGAGGCGCTCGTAACTCTGTGCCATCATGAATTGCGCGTCCCCCTTCTTTTCGGAGCTCGCATATTGCAGGACGTCGCTGAAATTCTTGATCGCAGTACGATAACGCTTCTTGGCAAAGTTCGATTCGCCGATCCAATACGTGCAATTGTCCTCGAGGTCTTTCTGAACGCCCTGGCTGATCATGGCCTGAAGCGCAGTCATTGCTTCGTCGTATCGCCTGGCGTTGAAAGCCCTCAACGCGTCCTCGTAGGAGCTGATGCTCATTGCCCCGTCACCGGCAGGCGCCGCTGGTTCCTGTCCCTGTGACACTGGTGAAGTGACCATAGCGGGCTGTCCGGCCATCATCTGCTCGAGACTGTCTCCCCGCTGCCGGGCCGCCTGAATCTTTGATTCGCTTTCCGACATCATCGTGTTCAGCGTTCGGTTGTCCTGCTCGAGCTTCACGATCTTTTGCTTAAGGCTCGTATTTTCTGTCCGGAGATCTTCGATCTGCTTCTCATACTGAGCCAATTGGCCCGAAGGCGTCGCTGAAGTCGTCTGAGCCGGCTCCGTCTTAGAAGGTTCTTTCTCTCCGACAAACGACGTCAAGGCGGCATCGTCCGCGCTCTTTTCTTGAGGCTTTGCCTCTGTCGCTTCTTGACCTAGAGGCTGTGGTTCCCCTGTGGCCTCTTCCTGCGTTGTTTCTTCAGCTTCGCCGCATCCATACAGCGACACGCCGCACGCGAGAGTCAGAACCAGCAACATGTTGCGGTTCCGTGAGGTGCCCATACTACCTCCGAGAATTGGCATTGAAAGGAAGATGTGAAATAACGGCTTGAGCCTAACATATTAAACCCCTAGTTGAAAATCAAGGGCTAACTCTTTTGCACACTTGAATGTGACTGAAATCCGGCGACTACGGAGATGAATCGACGCACTATTCGCCCGACAACAGCGTCCGGTACGCCGTCTGGATGCCGCGATTGAAGGCGCATATCGCAGGTTTCATTGACGTAATCGACTGCTACGAATGTCCCGGAAGCAGTAACGGCTATTTCCGTCGAGAAGAAATTCAGCCGACAAATGCCGGCGATGGAACGCGTCATGACGCGAAGTTCGTCCAACGCGAACCATCGTTCCTCGTCCCCGGTGACCTCTTCGTATACGTGAGTTTGGTCATCCCACCAACAGAGTATCTCTTCGTCGAAAACATGAAACACCCGGAACCAGCCGCGGTTCTCGGAAAAATAGGCTGGTCGGATGGTTTCCTGCACAAGGTACTTGTCATGCGGATGCGATCTACGGTGCGTAAGAATGTCTCCCGGCGTCATCGCACCCATGACCACGCCGATGCCTCCCCCCGTGGTATTTGCAGGCTTGATGATAAACGGGCATCCAAGGGCTTCGAGGTCGGCGGGGTCAATGTTCAGATCGCGATGCTCGGCGTACGGCGGAAGGATACGTGTGAACGGAACGCGCAGACCTTTCGCCAGGAACTCAAGGTGCATGGTGGCCTTGTCCGCTGCGTGATGGACGCGATCTGGATGATTGATAAACAGCGTCGCATCATGACCACCGCCGGTCGAACGGCCGGCAAGAAACCGCGACATCGAGAGAAAGGATTCGTCCTCATCGGACGCCCGGTCGAAGAACCACAGCACGCGAGTCCGGCCGGCGAGCAGGTCCTCCGTGACGGCATTGACGGCGGAACGGTCCACAACGAGCACCCGGACTCCCGCTTCTTCCGCCGCACGAATGAGAAGCCCGACAAACGATTCGTCGGGAGGCCATGTCCAGGCGACGGCAAGATCGTACGTGTTTATGTGTCCTGGCATGGTGCCAATCTACGTCGATGTGTCTGCGAGTGCAAGAGGAAGCGAAGCCGAGAGCCCGCTGTGTTGATCCTCGATCGTTCAATCGATATATTATCTGTATGACATCACTTCGCTACGTGGCTGTTGTAGCAGTATTCTTTGGGTGCAGCAGTTCTCACGACTCGCAACGCACCGGTACGACCGCCTCGCCCGCCCCCCCGGGGGCGGCACAGGCTGTACAAGAGATTGGGGAACCGGCGTTGACGCGGTTCATTGAGGGGTCGGTCCTTGATGCCAAGGAAGAATACGCAGAAGCTATCCTGGAATATCAGGAAGCGCTCCGTCTTGAACCCCGGAATGCAGCGATCCATTACGCGATTTCGCGCGATTACTACGAATTGAACAAGCTGCCGCGCGCGGCGGAATTCGGCCGCGAAGCGGTGCGCCTTGCGCCCGACAATGGTGCGTATCGCGAGAACCTGGCCAGGATCTATGTCGGAGCAATGCAGACAGAACTGGCCATCAAGGAATTCGAGACGGTCGTCCGTCTCGATTCAATGAACAACAAGGCTTGGTACAATCTTGCGCGGCTTCTTCAGCCTCAGAAGCCTCTGCGGTCACTCGAGATCTATGAGAAGCTGATGGACCGCGACGGAGAAACTCTGGACCTTCTTTTGCAGACTGCCGAGCTGTACAACGCGCTGGGCAGATATGACCGGGCTGTCGAGCATTACGAGGCCATGCTCCGGATCGAACCGAGCAACCGGGCCCTGCAACGCCAACTCGCGGAGACATACGGCAAGGCCGGTAAATATGATGATGCAATCAGGATCCTTGAATCCATTCGCGAAGTGAGTCCCGACGACCAGGAAGTCACGCTCGTCCTTGCGGACTTCTACCTCGACCGGAAAGAGACCGCAAAAGCCGTGGAGTTGTTCGATTACCTGCTGCGTCAGCCGCGCGTGCATCCCGAAGTCCGGATCCGAATCGGTGTCGCGTACTTCAGTCAATCGGAAAGCGACACTTCGTTCATTCCCCGCGCCCGGTCCATCTTCGAAGAGGTCCGCGCACTGCAACCGTCGGATTGGCGGCCGAACTGGTACCTCGGCGCCATTGCGATGAATCAAAAGCGCGATACGCTCGCGGCCGAGTATTTTGCCGAAGTGACGCGGCTGGAACCGCGGAATGCCGATGCTTGGTGGTATGTCGGGTCGATCTATTTCGACCGGGGTTATTACGACAGGGTGTTCCAGACGATGGACCGTGCGCGCCAGGTTATTCCGAACGATTATCGTGTCTACTTCCTGACGGGTCTGGCGTACACCCGTCTCGAGAAGCAAACGGAGGCGGTGGAACAACTCTGGCTGGCGTACAAGCTCAACTCAAAGAATATGGACGTCCTGAGCACGCTTGCTCTGACACTCGACGGCTTGAAGCGGTACGACGAATCTGACCGCCTGTATGAGGAGGCGCTCAAGGTCGATTCAACGAATGCGCTCATCCTCAACAACTACAGCTACAGCCTGTCCGAGCGTGGACTGCAGCTGAGCCGGGCTCTTGTGATGGCATCGAAAGCAGTTGCGGCTGAACCGGAAAATCCTTCGTACTTGGACACCATCGGCTGGGTCTATTTCATGCTCGGCGACTATGCGCGGGCTCTTACCTATGTGCAGAAAGCCGTCGACTCCGGAGAGGCAAGCGCCGTCGTTCTGGAACACTTGGGCGACGTTTATTTTAGGCTTGGGAAAAAGGACGATGCCATGCGAGAGTGGAAAAGGGCATTGGAAAAGAGCGCCAATACTGAATCGTTGAAACGGAAAGTTCAGACGGGAACGCTATGACGAGAGAGCGTGCTCTCAGCGCCTTGTCGATGGCCCTTTGTATGTCGCTGTGCGTCGCAGGCGGATTTGCGGCCGGCTGCGCCGGAAGTTCGCGGACAGCCGGTTCGGCAACGGTCCCGTTCGACGCCGTCGTGCTTTCGGTCGAACGCAATCAGGACGCGCTGACATCACTCTCCGGTGAAGGCGAACTGCGTGTGGAGACGGCTTCGTTCTCGCAAGGAGGGGATCTGGACATACTCCTGCGCAAACCCGACACGCTGCAGATCACTGTTAAAGGTCCGTTCGGGATCCGGGTCGGCAATGCCCTTGTGACGCGGACGAATTTTCAGTTCTATAGTACGATGCAGAACCGTCTGTACACCGGCCGGACAACCGCAGAAAACATGCGCAAAACGCTTCGCATCGACCTGACGTTCGACGACATTCTCGCTCTGTTCACTGGCGGACGGTTCCTTGCCGGAGACCGGACTTCACCCGACGAGATCGGCGTCGACGGCGGAGACGCCGTCTTCACATTTACCGGCGGTGAATATGGACGAAGATACGTTGTGGACCCGTCGACAAAGCTGATCCGCAGGATCTATCTCATCGACAACGACGGCGCTCCCATGATCGAGCAGGCATTCGCGGATTTTCAGACCGTTGGCGGCGTCACAATTCCCCGTACGATTACCATTACGCAGCACCAAAGCCGCCAGCGGTTCACGCTCCGGTACGGCCAGATCACTACGAATACGGAACATATTCAGTTCACCTTCTCAGCGCCGGGCAATGCGGAGAGGGTAGAGTTGAAGTGATACTTGGATGAATGGTTAAGCGGTTCATTGGTTAATTCGTGAGTGGTGAAGTCCCTCTTTATCATATGCGCACTCCTGTTTATCTGCGAATCAGCATTCGCGCAGAAGACGACGGAGTTGGAGCGTCGGGAAAGGGAATTGCACCGTCTCCGAACGGAGATCGCGGCATTCGAAAAGAAAGTCGCCGACAGCGAGCGCCGCGAACGTTCCACGCTCGAACGGCTGGACGACCTCGAACAACAGTCCGACCTTCTCCGCCAGCTAATCCGGCGTCTCCGCGAAGAAGAGAAGCAACTCACCCGCGATATTTCCGAAGCTCGTTCATCCATCGGCGACCTGGAACGACAGGTGCAGTCGCTGACGACGCATTATGCCGGCTGGGTCCGTTCGTTGTACATGAACGGACGCGTGTATGACCTGGAATTGCTGTTCTCATCGCGTTCCCTGAACCAGCTCTCGATACGACTTCAGTATCTGCGTCGCTTCAGCGATCAGCGTGCCCAAGACCTCAACGAGATCGTGACGAAGAAGACGACACTTGAGAAGCAGAACAACGACCTGCAATCGAAGCTGAGCAATGAGCGTCGCGTACTGTCGGAGAAAACACGGGAAGAAAACAAGCTGAAGCGTACCTACGGAGAACGTCAATCCGTTCTGAAGAAGGTACGCAAGGACAAGAAGGCGTATACGCAGGAGTTGTCGAAGCGTACGACGGCGGTTCGCCGGATCGAACAATTGATCGCGGACCTTATCGAGAGGGAAAGAGTGAAGAAGGAACGCGAGGCCGAGGAGCGTCGCAAGAAAGCGCTGGCGGACGCACGAAAGGCCGAGCGCACAAGCCGAGCCCTGCCCGCCTTGCCGGCGCCCGACGTGCGTCCGTCCACGCCGTTTGCCGATCGCAGAGGAAAGCTTCGGTGGCCGGTCGGTGCGGGCACAGTCCAGGCCCGGTTCGGCAACATGACGCATCCCGTCCTTGGCACGGTCACGCAAAACACGGGCATTGACATTTCGACGAACGCAGGATCCTCTGTCTATGCCGTTGCGGAGGGAGAAGTCTCCGTGTTGTCGTTCATCCCCGGATTTGGCAACGTTCTCATCATCAATCACTATGACGGATATCGGACGGTCTACGCGCATCTGTCCGACATACTAGTATCAGAGGATCAAAAGGTCACCGAAGGCATGGTCGTCGCACGGAGCGGCGAGACCGTATCGGGGTCAGTGCTCCATTTTGAGTTGTGGAAGGAAAAGGAAAAGCAGAATCCGGAAAACTGGCTGGCACGGCGATGAACAGGAAGAGAACGATGATCGACCCATTGCCGGCCGAAGACCGCAGGCGGTCCGCCGGCGTTCAGGTCTGGATCGTTTCATGGGAACTTCCCGACAAATCGTGGGAAGCTGTTTGCTTGAGCGAAGAGATGGCCGCGGCAGAATGTCAACGACGGAAGAACGATTCATTGGTAACATCCTGGGGTTCCGTTCAGTGTCAGGGTCCGATGACGCTCGAAGCATGGTATGACGGACATACGCGACACAATTCGTCGGATGCCTCAACGTATGTTCAAGCGTTGCAAGACGTCTTGTCCCCGGACAGCGAACGTTCACCTGTCATTGTCAGAACGTGGTAACAGTCAATTCTCCCGCCTCGTTGCTTCCCCCTCCAGATTTCCGTACTTTGGTTGTCGTAAGATTGTTTCCCGATCGATCTTTTCGTTATTCCCTTTCACTTTAGAATTTTTGCTTGTTAACGGGATGTGGCTCAGCCCGGTTAGAGCGTCCGGTCCCGCTTTGCGGGACCGAGATCTCGTCCGTTCGCAAGCGAACGGACGGACCTGCCTTGGGAAAATCGGGAGAGTTACGATAAAAGAACCTGTCGTTTCAGGACCATCGGGGTGTAGCTCAGCCCGGTTAGAGCGCTTGCCTTGGGCGCAAGAGGCCGGAGGTTCGAATCCTCTCACCCCGACGAAACAAGTAGAAAGTTGAATGGGGAAAGTAAAAAGTGGGAAGGGCTTGTCAAATCCCGGCGCGGTTGGCCGGGTTTTTGCTTTTGCGGACAGGTCCCGAAACGGTAAACGTTTCGGGATTCTCAATCCACCTTGCAACTTACCCGCACTTCGTTTGGTAAGTTGTGGTGGATTCGGACCTTGGGCGCAGGAGGTCGCCAGTTCGAATCTGGCCATCCCGACTCCCAATTCGGCCGAAGCTAAGTTGGTTGCCGAATTGAGGACCCCGACGCTGTTTGTCGGGGTCTGTTCTTAGTGAGGATCCCGGCGCGGTTGGCCGGGATTTTGCATTCTTAATCGGTTACATCCCCGGGATCTTAAGATTCCCGGGATCTTGCTATGTACTATAAAGAGGAACCCTGAGATCTTGTAAACCTTACAGCCGCGCCCAGCATCCCCGGAAAACTCCGCAACATTGCTCCTCCCACACGCATCGCCCCTCCTGACAGCAAGATCTTTTGTAGAACATACGCATGCCGAACCCGCGCCGCGAAAGCATTGCTCCAAAGGCGCTCGTAGTCCCGCGCCATCTCGTCATCCGTCATCGCATTCCTTCGGCGTTTTCCGAAAACGCTCCCCAGAATGCGGGCCCCCTGTGCCGCCATTCCAATCCCGTCACCGGCCAGAGGTGCGATGACTCTCGCTGCGTCTCCAACCATGAACATGCCGTTGTGCACAACATCCCGCCGTCCAAAGAAAATATTCCCCGTTCCGTGAATGGCTGCCGATGCTATTGCGCCATGTCCACGTTCCGTCATGACGGCCGCAAATCCGGGATTCACCGCCGCCAGTTCACGAAATCGTGCGCGCAGCGGCAGATCGTGGCTCGTCCGACGTTCCAGGTAGCACAGCGTCGCAACCCCGTCGTTGACGATGTTCAACCCGCAATACATGTTCCTTCCGGAGAACAAAACGACCTCTCCCGGATCGCATGCAGAAAGTACGGCAACAGGCACATGCACTTGTACACCGTTTACTCCGGAACGCATTGCCACGTGTCCGCGTCCCAGTTTCTTGTCGAGCGCACCGGATTTCCCGTACGCTCCCACACACCAGCGCGCGGATACTGTGTGATCGCCCGCGGCCGACTTTACATGGATAGAGAATCGGTCCCCGCTGCGAACGATCTCTTCCGCATCGGCCGGCTGAATGACCTGCACTCCCTGCCTCTTCGCTGACTCAAGCAGCATCCGATCGAATACCCCGCGTTGCACGCCGAACGCCGTAAAGCCCAGGTCTGTCGTGACCGCCCTGCCTCGTATTGGACACACTTTCACCTTCGAGATATGTGCCGGCCGCAGTGCATGAAATTCCGGATCGAGCCCGCATTCTTTCAGTGTCTCCAGTACTTCATGAGATATGAATTCGCCGCACAATGTTTCACGAGGAAAAGACCGACGTTCGACGAGACAAACCTCGTAGCCGCTGTTCGCCAGGAACCGCGCCGTCAGCGAGCCGGCTGGACCTCCACCGATCACCGCGATATCAACCCGCGACGGGATCATCGTATGAATCGAACGTAACGGCCGCACACCAGCGGAATGCCCAACGCCGCGAGAGAACAATGTGTCCGTGAGATACGGAGGAAAGAAGGGAATAGATCTCGTTGCGATGAAACGCCCGGAGGACGGAGGTTGGACCGTCATGCCGAACCATCTCCGAGCGGGAAAAGAGGTGCGTCAAAGCGCGTATGGCCGCGTACGCAAACGCGTGACGACGAAGGTCGTTGATGACAAGTCCGTAGCGGGCAGTTGCGGCCAGGTGCGCTATCAGCCGTGTCGCGTCAGGATCGGAGAAATGATGAAGAACATGTGAAGCATGAACGATATCGAACGACCTGCCCTTGAAAGGCAGCGCCAGTGCAGAACCGTTCACAACGTTCGCCGTCGGCTTGCGGCGCCGCACATACCGGCACGCTTCCGCGTTAAGATCGAGAGAGATCACGACACACGAACGTCCCAGGCGCACGAGCGCTTCGTCCAGGTCCGCAGCCCCCGCACCGACATCAAGGATACTGATGGGGCGGCCGGCGGGGATAGTTCGCGCGATGCGTTCGATGCCGAGCCGCGACGTTCTGTGACCGCCAAGCCATCGGTTGATGACGCGTAACTCGTCGAGCGCGCAGTCGATCCGCCCGTCCTCGATCGACATATCATCCATGATCTCCTGCGCCGAGGAACGGGCCGGAAACATCATGCGCTTTGAAAGAGGACGAGTTCCATGGTGAGGCCCGGACCGAAGGCGATCGCACAGATCCAATCGCCCGCGTGCAGTTTCCTGAAAGAGAAGAGTTCCTGGAGGACGTAGAGGATCGAGGCGGAGGACATGTTGCCATGTTCGCGCAGGACAGTGCGGGACGGTTCCGCTTGTTCGTCCGTGAGTTCCAGTCCCGTTTGCAGAGCGTCGATGATGGCGCGCCCCCCCGGATGGAGAGCCCAATGTCGGACATCGGTAACGTTCAATCCCGCTTTCTTCAGCATCTCCCGCGCCATGGGTACTGCTTGTTGCGTGATGATCGCGGGCAACTCGGACGACAGCAGCATCTCAAACCCGTGATTTCCGATCTCCCATCCCATGAACGCGGTTGAATCGGGGAACAAGTACGAATGCGTTGCAACAAGCCGTGCTCTGGGTTTCAGCTTCGATGAGGAAGAGAACAACGCTGCACCGCAACCGTCGGCGAAGATCATGTTTGCCAGGATGTTGTCGCGCGTCGGTTCGGTTTGAAGATGAAGGCTGCACAATTCGACGGCGACCAGGAGGACCGTGCCGCCACGTTCCCTGGCGGATTCCAGCGCTTCGAGAGCAGACGTAAATCCCACCAGCACCGCCGCGCAGCCCATGAATCCGACGTGCGTTCGTTGAACGTTCGAGGGTAAGCCGAGCGTGGTGATGAGATGATGGTCGAAATTGGGGGCGCTGAAGCCAGTACAGGAAACAGTCACCAGCCGGGAGACCTCAGACGGAAGGCAGGAACTAGATGCGAGGACCGCGCCGGCGGCCTCCGCCGTTAGTCGTTGCGACCATTCCTTGTACTTTATCATGCGGACACGGGTGTCTGGCGAGGGTCCGTCCGGTGTCGACGGATAGAACCGCTCGGGTTCGTCCACTTCCGTGTCCTGTAAAACGACCGACCGGAAAGCGATGCCGGAATGCGATGCCGCTGCATCGATCATACGCGCAACGGCGGGACGCGTTCCCATCCGCCGCTTGAGCTCTTCTGCCGCCCGAGCCTGCGAAACGCGATACGGTGGCGAGGCAGTGGAAACGTTGATCAGCAAGCGTTTGACCCCTCAGCTGTGGACGAGCGGCCCGACATGTGTCGACACCGGGAAGTTCAGTAAGGAAACTTGTCGTTCATTTCACTCTGTGCAAGAGCACAGACGAATTCGGTCAGCCGTTCAACGACGATATTCACATATTCCTCCCCTTTTCTTTTTGTCGCATTGCGCGGGTCGCCGTGAGTAGAATCTTTAGTGACCAAATGCCACGGCCGGGCGATCGAGACCCAGCCTTTTTCAATCGCTTCGAATCGGGACCGATTGGTGGAACCGTCCTTGGCATTCGGAAGATGCACCAGGTCTCCAAACAGCGCCATTCCAACGCTCGTTTCCATCTCGTCGGCGTGCTCGCCGGGCTTTGAAAAGATCTCCTTTGTTTTGTCCGCCCCCACTTTCCACCAATCGACAAGACACACGAACACTTTCGTTTTCGGATAGAGACCGCGCAGCAGCGGTTTGAAGTCGTTCCCTCCATGTCCGTTCACGATGACGAGCTTGCGGACGCCCTGGAATTCGAGAGACCGGATGATCTCTGTGACCATTGTGTCAAGCGTCGACTGTTCAACGCCGAGCGTCATTGGGAATCCCATCGTGTTCCCCTGAACTCCGTAGGGAAGCACAGGCAGAACGACGGCTTTTGCTCCCTTCTGCCACGCAGCCTCACAAACGCGCTCGGCGATAATGCGGCTGTGAAAAGTGTCCGACCCATACGGCACGTGCGGACCATGGGCTTCGGTCGAACCGATGGGCAAAACCACAACTTGCGGAAGTGATGTCCGGAATTCAGTGAGGGTGTTTTCGTGAAGAATCCAGGGTCTCATGGAGGTCACGTAGGATTTCGGATTGTGGAGAGCTAAGCGCAAGGCGCACAGCGCTCTGGTTAACTTCAATTTAGCAAACATCTTTCTCTGCACTCAGTACTTTAGCCCCGAGCGCCTGCCGTGAGCGAAGTCGAACGGTAGTCGAGGGGCTGGGCACTGGGCGCACTCTTCGGCTCTTGCTGTGTCAAACAATGTAAAGTCCCCAATCCCCACACCAGATCCAACGCATGGATGCCGACCACTGGCCGGTCTTTGAAGATCTCGCTGAGAATGCCGAGCGCGGTGCGGTCATTCGGATCGTTGAATGTAGGAACGATCACGGCGGCATTCCCAATGTAGAAATTCGCGTAGCTCGCGGGAAGGCGTTGTCCATCGAACACGACGGGCGAAGGCATTGGGAGGTCGATCACCTGGATGGGGGAGTTATCTTCCAAACGCGCTCCCTGCAGTCGCTCGCGGTTTTCCTGGAGGATGCGGGAATTGGGGTCGGAGGAATTCTTTTCCATCGCGAGCACAACGGTTGTCCGGTTCACAAACCGACACAGGTCGTCCACATGTCCGTGCGTGTCGTCGCCGGCGATTCCCTTGTTCAACCACACAGTATTTGTGGCGCCAAGAAATCGGGCAAAGACCTCTTCGTAGTCCTTCCTGGTATATCCTGGATTCCTGACCTGGACATTCGGGTCGAGCAAACATTCCTCCGTCGTTATAATCGTCCCGCTGCCGTTGACGTCGATCGACCCTCCTTCCAATACCATCAACTTTCCGTTGTGCTCCGCCCGAACGAGCGATTTCTTGAGCGACTTTGCTGCCCGTTCCGGGACCTTCGCATCCTTCTTCCATTCAGGATACTTTGCCCACGCGCTGAAGCCGAACTTCAGAATGGACGTTGAACCGTCCTTACTCGACCTCATGAACATCGGTCCTGAATCGCGTGTCCATCCACGGTCAGTGGGAAAACGGAAAAATTGAACGTATTTCGAGTCGACGCCGACACGTGTGAGGATCCTTCGTGCAGTCTTTTCATGTCCCGCATTCTCCACAAGAATGCGCACGACCTCGCCACGAGAAAGAACTCGCACGATCCCGGCGAACGCCCACGGAATAGGTCCGAATTTCCCCGGCCAATCGGTGGTATTATGCGGCCATCCGACCCACGTAGCGTCATGGGGCTCCCATTCGGCGGGCATAAACCAAGGATTTGGAAAAGAAAGGGACATGAAGAGGAACGGTGAGGGGGGAAATGGAATTATGGAATGGTGGAATAATGGAAATGCGGGAGGCGTTATCCGTTACTCGTTATGCGGAGCTACTTTCGCGGGCGCTTTGAATTCCCGCGATACAGTTTTGTCCGCTTTGGTACTTTTTTCCCTGAATACATGTTTGGCTTTCCTTTACCGGATTGCAGTTTCTGGTCTTTTCCGCCGGGGACAGTGTCAAGGTATCTGTTCGTGATCCCGCCATACGCATCCACGCGTCGATCGCGGAGGAAGGGCCAGTTGCGGCGGATCTCCTCGAGATGCTCGAGACTCACTTCGCCGATCAGGATTTCTTCTTTGTCGGTTGAGGCCTCTGCGATGATGACCCCCTGCGGATCGGCGAGGAACGATGAACCCCAGAATTCGATCCCTGCGAATGACTGGTCGGGCTTCTCGTGGCCGATACGATTGACGGCCGCGACGTAGATTCCGTTGGCGATCGCGTGTCCACGCTGGACAGTTTTCCACGCATCCCGCTGGGCCGTGCCATACTTTTCCTTCTCATGCGGATGCCATCCGATCGCCGTCGGATAGAAGAGCGTCGACGACCCCATGAGCGCCGAGAGCCTTGCCCCTTCCGGATACCATTGGTCCCAGCAAATGAGAACGGACACACGGCCGAACGGAAGATCGACCGCCTGAAAGCCGAGATCGCCCGGACTGAAATAGTATTTCTCGTAATACGAGGGATCGTCCGGGATGTGCATCTTCCGATAGAATCCGGCCATGGAACCGTCGGGCGCCATGGTAGCAGCGCTATTGTGGTAGACACCCGCCGCACGGCGCTCGAACACCGGTACGACGATCGCTACACTGAGTTCGCGGGCAAGAGCGCCGAATTCTTTTGTGGAAGGACCGGGTACGCTTTCCGCCAGGGCGAACAACGTTGTGTCTTCTTTCTGACAGAAGTACTGAGACCGATACAATTCGGGAAGGCACACGATCTGCGCACCTTTGGCCGCTGCATCGCGAACAAATCCGGCGGCGCGTTTCATATTTTCGTCCGGCAGTGTCGAGACAGCCATCTGGACAAGTCCGACTCTGTAGGATTTGGGGTGCGTCATGCGTTCAAAACATTCTGTTGTGCAGAAGAAATTAGCACTTTATGCGGAGAAGGGAAAGCGGGCGACGCCCTGTACCGGCCTTTGAAGAAGAGGGACCACGAAGGACCACGAAGATTTCACGAAGATCCACGAAGAAAGTGCAGATGGGCAGGTGGGATTGAGCAACACACTTGGAAGTTCATAATTCCTTGTTGAATGTTCATTATTGACTGCCTCGCCTTAACCATGCTATTCAAAAGAAAAGGGAGGATCTCTCCTCCCCTTTCGCATTGCAGCCAAGCATTGACATCATGCAGCTGGAGCCGACGCCGCCATCTTCGAGCTGAAGACCCACGCGAGCGCGACACCCGCAATGACGTACGTGGCAACACCATACAAGAACCACTGCAGCGCCATGCTGTAGGGCATCGGGAAGCTTGCATAGCTTCCATAAGCATATCCTACCGACAACATTACTCCGGCGTAGAGTCCGTACCGAACGCCTTCCATCAGTCCTTTATTCTCGTATCCCTTCGAGAAGATCAGGACGAAGAAGTATGCGGTCACGAGGCGCACCACCCAGAAGATCCACATCTTGCTCATCATGTCCGGACGCCACATGCTTTGAGTCTCCTGATACGCAGACTCCAACAGCTTGCCGTGCACGATGAAATCCATCACCATGAATACAACAAAGACCGCGAGAGCCCCGAGCAGCACTTTTTTGGACATTGCAACCTCCGATGAAGTGATGTGTGGAGTGAATGGCCGGTAAAGAACGACCGGAGTACATCGTCTTGGTCCATTTCACGAAATCACGGCAACCATCCAACCGCCACGAACGTACGAAAGTTTCGCTTCAAAAAGGGCTGCGGAAGGTCTGGCAAAAAGAGTCTAACGCCAAGCACGCCAAGGTCTGGCGTAGAACCTGTCACGCCAAGCCCGCCAAGAAAGATTGGGAAGAAAGAATACCAATCCACTTGGCGTTCTTGGTGTCCTTGGCGTTCTTGGCGGTACATCAGTTGCCCAAGGAGCCCATGCGACAGAAGCACTAGTACAGGAACATCGGCTTGTTCAACAGATCGACCACTTTCGGCTTGTATTGGTCGATGTCGTACAATTCCCCCACATCCACACGTTTCAGCCCCTGTCCTATCGTTTCAATGGCGACATACGTATATCTGCCGTCCCGCAGCGCCACCATTTTGCCGAATTGTTTGCGTGCCACCAAGTCGATCGCCAGATTCGCATAGCTTATGGCCACCATTCTGTCCAACGCGTCCGGCTCGCCGCTGCGCATGAGATAGGCGATCTGTTGATAGACGGTGTGTGACCCGAGTATCTTTTTGATCCTTTCTTCCACCATGACGCCGATGCCCCCCAGTTTCCTGTGCCCGTAGGCATCCTCAGGACCCGTCTCGACGACCGTGCCGTCCTTGAAGTGGGCTCCTTCGGAGATGGTCATGATGGCATAGTTGCTCGGGTTCGCCTTCTTGTCCTCCATAAGGAACGCGGCCAGACGCTCCACGTCGAAGGGAACCTCGGAAATGATCGCACGATCCACTCCCGCAAGATAAGCGGAGATCAACGACGTCTCTCCGGAATTTCGACCGAACAGTTCCACAATGGCGATGCGCTCATGGGAACCGGCAACTGTGCGGAGCGAAGTGATGAAATCGACGCTCCGCGTCACCGCTGTGGAAAATCCGATGCAATAATCCGTCCCAAACACGTCGTTGTCCATCGTCTTTGGTATTGACACGACGGGAATTCCCTCTTTGTGGAGCCGGAGAGCGAAGCTTTGCGTATCGTCTCCGCCGATGGAGATGATCGCGTCGATCTTCTGTGCGGCAATCGTTCGCAGCACGTGCTTCGTCAAGTCGACCTTTTCTCCTGACTTCAGGGCATCATGTTCCTTTGTGCGAAGAAACGCGGGAATACCCTCCTTCGATACTTTTTGAGGGTTGGTCCGCGAGGTATGAAGGAACGTCCCTCCCGTTCGGTCGACGGTGCGCGTATTGATCTTGTTCAGGTCAACGAAGTTCTCATGCAAGCTTCCCGGGTCGTCAGGATTGTAGTTGAGAAGTCCAGCCCATCCCCTGCGGACGCCGACGACCTGCATCCCCTGGTCCTGGGCGCGGTAGACGACTGCTTTAATGCATGGATTAAGACCCGGGACGTCTCCGCCGCC
>Ga0156245_1110_pt1 | contig 15075 bp, 9 predicted proteins | sample RifCSPlowO2_12_FD_107892 | JGI IMG/M metagenome (GOLD analysis project Ga0156245, IMG submission 107892) | Ignavibacteria bacterium RIFCSPLOWO2_12_FULL_56_21
TTGCCTTCCTCCTGCTCACATTCTTCATGTTGACGACGACGTTCAGTCTGCCGCAGGTGATGGAAATCAACCTGCCGCCGAGTGAATCGCGGAGCGAAGTCACCGAATCCACCCTTCTTCTGCTTCGCATTCTCCCCGACGGCCGTGTCTTCTGGAATTTTGGGACCGACGTACCCAAGTCGATACCGTGGGAGGAACTCCGGAGTTTCCTGAAGGGCCGTGCACAGTCAAACCCGAACCTGATCACGCTCGTCAAAGTCGACCGCAAGAGCAAATACGAAAATTCCGTGCGTATCATCGATGAACTCTATCTCGCGCAAATCACCAAGTTCAGTCTCGCACCCCTGCTTGAACAGGATAAGAAACTCATGGGGATCACCGATGAGAGCTAAACGGCGGTTCCGCCCGGAGTGTTTGATACCCGCCATTGCGCGACATTCCGTTACTGTCTGTCTCCTTCTGGTCAGTGTCATGAACGTTGCACCCGCTCAGACTTCTCTTCGCGAACGCACCTTCAGCGCATCCCTCTCTGTTCCCGAAAGCACCTCAGTCGATCTGGTTACTCAAGAGGGACACGCCATACTGCTTACGGGTCAGGCCACAAATATCGCCCTCAAGAAACGAATCAATGTCCGGTACGGCAGTACGGATACCAAACTCATCTCCACAAATCCTAATTCCAGTATCACGAAGCTGGTGGACGGTATAGTCGCTGCCGGCAATTTCTTTGAGCTCAGGGCCGGACAAGAAGGGACCCAAATCCTGATCGACCTTGGTGCGGTCCGCTTGGTCAACCATATCATTACGCGAACGAACATTTCATCCGCAAAAGACTTTCGCATGCGCGGATATTCGCTGTACCTCGGCCTCGACAGTCTTTCCATGTACAGAGTGAAGATCGTTCCTGAGAACGATACGACGGTCACTGACGACCTCTTCAATCCGGACACGGCCCGATACGTCATGATCCAGATCGACAAAATGGACAGGTCGGGCGATGCAAGTTACAGCACGATCCTCGGAGAGATCCAGGTGTTCGGAATCGGCTACCTGACCGGAGGCATGTATACGTCCACGGTCCGGGACCTCGGCATGACGTCGAACGTCGGACGTGCCCGATGGTGGGGCGTCTTTCCGACGGGTACGAAGGCGCAAATACAACTCCGCACGGGGAACTCGTCAAGCGTCGATGCAACCTGGAGTCCATGGTCTTCGGAAGTAGCCATGCAGGATTCTCTCCCGGAGGTCTACGAAAACAGGCGATTTCTTCAATACCGGATGACCTTGTATACGGACTATCTCGACACGCCGCGACTGGATTCTGTCGAGATAGACTATGACCAGCTGGTCGTCGCCGCCACGACCTCGGCAGAGATCTCGCCCCGCAGCGTTGAGATACTCGAACCGGCAGAAATACGTTATGCGATCACCGTGACCTTCGATGCCCGATCCCGCGGAATCGATTCGCTAGTTTTTCTGACCGCGATCCCAATTGTACCCACGGATGTCACGCTTGACGGCGCACCCATCGCATTCAGCAGGCAGTCCACTCCCGGCAGAATCGTGATCGGCTTTGGGTCAACGATCACGTCCGGATCTGTGATTACCGCCCACCTCAAGTTTACGCCGGTCTTGCTGATCAACCGCATACCTTCGCAGTTCATATCGAAACAGACGCCCGAGAATCCTCAACGAGTTGATGCGGCAATCGTGGGAGGTGTGGAAGGTTGGACGATCGTGACCACCGGAATCCCCAACGCGTTGATCGCTGCAACCACGGCCGACCCGAATCCGTTCACTCCGAACGGGGATGGATTGAATGACATTTCCCATATCAGCTTTGTCGTCACGAATTTGTTGGAACCCAAGCGGTTCCGTGTCACAGTCCACGATATCACCGGGCGTGCAGTGCGTCGCCTGCTCGAAGTACACACCTCTGCCAAGGCTTTTGTAGAACAGGACGCGTTGCAGTTCGACGGCCGTGACGATGATGGTCGCATGCTGCCTCCGGGCCTCTATATATATCAGCTTATTCTTGATGCGGACGGTGTTGAGCCCGCTGTCGTGACAAAAACCATTACCATCGCGTACTGACCATGCGTATCCGCTCTGCTTTCGTGCCGATACTCGCCCTGCTGATGCCGGTTTCCGCGGTCTCCGGCGGATTCGGCAAGCTTCCCGTCAGCGCCCGCGCAGTGACGTTTGGAGGCATGATGGTCGCCCTTCAAGATGATCCGAATGCGCTCTTTGTGAATCCCGCTGCCATCGGTTCTCTGAGCGGAGTCCACCTGTCGACCTCCTTCACAAAGTTGTTCCCCGGCGTGACTGACGACAACCTCAGCTATATCAGCGGGTCGGCGGTGGCAAACATTGGATTCGCAGGAAATATCGGCGTTGGCATCAAAGCGTTCCGTTCGCAATCATGGACGGAAGGAGAATTGATCGGCACTTATGCGCAAAGCTTGTTCGATCTGATCACCGTCGGCGGCAGTGCAAAGTTTTTGTACTGGTCCGCGGCAGCACCGGCCGGACGACTTGCGGTGCCCGAGCCCGGGTTTTCGTCGACAACGCTTTCGTTCGATGCGGGCGCTCAAATACGCTTCAACAATGTTGTGCAGGACAACGATATCGTTGCCGGCCTTTCCGTCCGGGATATAACGAGACCGTCCATCGCGTCCAACACTCCGTTTGCCGTTGAGGCATCGAAAAGGGTGGGCACGAGAAGCGAACTCGAGACGAGCGCGAAACTCGACATTGGGTACGCCGCCGGGGTCACATACATCTCCCGTTCACTCAACTACCTGGCCGCTCTCGGTATTTCCAAGGTGGGGGACGTGGATCGATTTACGATTGGGGTGGAGATCCAGGCGGCTAAAGGCGAATTCATGGGACAACCCGTGGCCTTCACGCTCCGAGCCGGTGGAGGACGATCCTCCCGCCCCATCGTCCAGGATGATCTCTTTGGAGGGTTTGGCGTAGAGATTTCGGGCATTACGTTAGACTACGCCTTCGGCCAACCCACGCAGATACAGGGTCTTTCCGGAACTCATCACATTACATTGCGCACGTCCTTCTGAGCCCATGGGCACTCCGACGCTTCGCTTTCGCATTCTCACAACAGCCTCTGTCCTCGCTCTCTCCTTGCTGGAACCGTCACCGGCAACCGCGCAGTATATCTCGGGGGATCAGGACAAGGGATCGTACCTCAGCTACGCGGGCCGGAACTACGAGAACTACAGCACGGGCTTGCTCCGGCGCAAGTTCTACGATGGTTTCGGAAATTTTTTGGTCGACGGCGTCACGGTCTTCGGCCTCGATGAAGAGCAGCGTCCGACAACGTCCTTCCTGGACGTCCCAACGAGCTCGATCAGCAAAACGCGGTTTTACAGCTCGTATTTTTCCAATCTTGTCATCCTCAACGACAGTTACAGCGGGCTCACGAGCCGCCTCATGGTCGGCGACGGCATTCGAACGAAATTCACGTCCCTCACCCTTGACAAAGCCCGGTTCAATGGCATTCGGTGGGATGCGGCAACATCAAAATATCGCGCAACGATCCTGTCATCGCGCGTCTCAGACCCGATCCGCATGGACCCTGACAATGTCTTGCCTGGATCGCGTCAGCAGGTCTTGCGCATCAGGGAATGGACGACCTATCTGTTGGGCGGGCATTTTGAGACCGATCTTGGCGACGTTTTGACGGTTGGACTCACGTATGTCAACCAACACCAGCGAAAATCGACTGCGGGCAACAACAATTCCGATCTGCGCGGTATTCCCGCGTCCGCCATTCCACGCACGATCTTTGTGACCATCCGTGACGATTCTCCGGGAGACAATTCGGGGCCGCTCATCTTCGGCGCACCGCAGGTGTACATAAACGGCGAGGCCCCGCCGATGACGGATATCAGGAATCAGGTTCCCAACCCGACGCGTACTACGATCAGACACCCGATCCAATATTGGGTATTCCAGAATTATGCGCCGATCTATGTTGCGACATTCCCCGAGGCGGATACCGTGAGTCAGACCGATTACGTCTACTACAAGGTCCGTTCCGGCGGGATCAACATTTCGTATCCGTATCAGATCCCGAGCAATCGCAAAGATATCGACTACAGCATTACGTACGCCTACGTTATGCCGTTCGAAGTGAAATCGGTGGAGTTTTCCGCGGTGCTTGCCAACGACTACAAGATCGACGTGAGCCAGGACTGGATCAACAATTCCGACGAGTACGTAACCCGCTTCGGCTCTTCCGTGCTGTCTCATGCAGACAGCATCGCGAGCAGCGACTACCCACCGTACATCACTCCGTTCAAAACGATCCTTCAATCCGAAGGCAATATCAAGGACGGTTCGAACAAGCGTGTCGTGCATTTTGCATACGGCATGACGACCGGAATGTCCACCTACAGCCTGAATTTCAAATTTGGCTGGCAGGGATTTGACATAGAAGGTGAATTCGCACGATCGCTGGAGTACAACAAATACCCCCTCCTCCCCGGAGCCAGGTTTGAGAACGTAAGCGATGCGTTCTTCGTGCGGGGCACGAAACGTGTCGGTCGGGTCACCTTCGGCGGCGAGCGATATAAATTGACTCCGGGCTTCACCGGCCGCCTGAACATGTACACGTTGGACAATTCATACTTCGGTACCCAGAACATCCCGGTGCGACCGGACCAAACGACATTCGACGCGGATGTCGCCTCGACACCGATCCCCGGAAACTACACCCCCGGTCAAGGCGGCGGGGCCATTTATGCCCTGGTCGACGACAACGACGATAATGACCGGTGGGAGGACGGATTCTATCATTACAATGTCCGGCCTTTCCCCGACGCAAGAAACGGCGATGTTATCAACTGGAATTACCGGGGGAGCAACAGCGGAGGTGATCCCGGGTTCGGAGATCCATTCCTTCTCGGCTACCGGCAGCACGCGAATGAACTGATCGGACTCGCCGACATTATCCGACGTCCGGACGCCGGCATCTTTCCGGGCCGTGACCTGGACCGCGACGGTGTCCCGGACGACGACCGCAACTCCGACGGCGTCCCCGATTATCAGCAAGACTTCCTCACATTCTACATCGACCCTCCGTTCTTCATTTACGGGGACGACTGGAATAACAACGGCGTCATTGACGTACAGGAAAACGACATCTTTCCGGACTTCCCCTACAACCCCGATCTGGACGGATCGCATGTGTTTGCGAATGTCGAGCTCATGCGGTTCATGGACATGCGTATCGGCAGAATTCGCGAACGCGCGATCGCCGGGGGCGGCAAGAACTTCGCCGACTACATCAAGTGGACGTACATGTCCGGCACTCCGCGTTTTGGTTCGATCAATCTCTTTATCGTCCGAAAACGGGTGGAAGACAACATTCCCAACAATGGATACCAGTTTACGGCCGCGCTGACGATCAACTCTGCCGTGCCCCGCTATACTTTCGATCCCCTCGAATACAGGAACAGTCTCGTCAATCAGGTCTATGTGGGGACCGCCTATACCCAGATCCCGGGCCTCCGCATAGAGAACAACATCCGATTCGAAAACAACGAACAATTCAGTGTCGGAACAGGGCTGCGGGACCCGCTTGGTGTGTTCTACAATCCGAATGACCAAAAGGACGGGCGCATCACCAAGCTCGGTCTTGTCAACAAGATCGACTACACGTTCAAGTTTCTCAACGACCGGCTTCTTCTCATTCCCCAGGTCAAAGTGCGGACCCAGAAGATCGTGAATGAACTTGAGCTTCCTACCGGTGTCCGGACAAGCACGGTCACCACACACATCCAAGAGATCATGCCAATCCTAAGGCTCGATTATTCCATAACGGACCGAACGTTCATCCGACTCGGTTTCCAGGGAATGGTCGTTCCTTGGCTGGGAGAATCTTTCGCCTACCAGATCAAGAATTTGCGGGACCCGGCATTTGACGAGTCTCGGAAGACGACTGCCTTGACCCTCACAAACAAGTCATCATACGGAGGGTACAACGTGGTCATCGACATGGGCTACAAGTATACGAGCCGCCTCTTCCCGAGGTATTTCGATCCAAAGTATCGCCACCGGGACGAGTCGTTGATCTTCGTGACGCTGTACGCAGGATTCTAGCGGGGACATGGACTTTAAGACCATCATCGTTGTCGTGCTGGGGATCGCCGTCGTGTCGTGGTTCACGCCGACCCCCATGGAGCTTCAGGATCGCTTCAAAAGCGGACAGGATTACTATGCATCGCGCGATTATCATCGGGCGATCGAGCAATTCGACGTGATCATCGATTCCGAAAGCGGCTTGCTGGAGGAAGACAGCATTCGCGTCTCATTGCTCAACAACGAGATCAATGTCGGCGTGCGTTCCGCCGCGTATTATCAAAAGGGGAACGCATTTCGAAGCCTGGGAATGACCGACAGTGCGATCACGTATTACCGTATTGTGGAACGACGGGAAGATTCGCCAAAGCTCTCCGCCTTGTCACAATACCAGATCTACGAGATCTTTTACGCCGGGAAGGACTACGCAAGTGCGATCACCGAAGCGCGCACGCTCTTTGCCAACCATCCGGCGAGCGAGAAGGTGCCGCAGGCGCTGTATGATATCGGGTGGTGCTTCCGGGAATTGAAGATGCTCGACAGCTCCGACACGGCGTTCGAGGATCTTATCAAGCGGTTTCCGCAACATGAGCTCGATCCGCGGGCGAGGTATCAGGTCGGCGAGAACTACTTCGAGGAGAAGAAGTGGGAACACGCGATCGAAGAATTCCGGGGACTCATCGACAAGTATCGACCCGAATCCTTTGCCAAATCCGAATGGGAGAACGTTGAGCTCAAAGCGTTGCGCGATAAGAAACTCTTCGAGGCCGCCTCGAGCCACGACGTCGACCTCTCGACGCTCGAATTGACGGCCAAAGCTCAAGTGCGTATTGGCGACGTGTTTCGAGAGCGCGGCATGTTTGACAGCGCGATCATTAATTATCACAAGGTCATTGGATCGTTCTCGTTGATGCCGTCCCTCGTCGAGGCCACATACATCAAGATGGCTGAATACACGACTCAGCATTCGGGCATTGACGAGGGCATCGCCGTATATCAGGACGCGATCGACGAAAGTTTCAGCAACAAACCGCTACAGGCGAAACTTCAATACAAGATCGCGCGCACGTATCAGGAACAGAAGCTCTTTAGCAAGGCTGCGGCGGCCTATTTGTTCTACGCCCGAACGTATCCGGGCGAGGCGGACGCCATCAAGTTCCCCGTCGAACAGGCGATGTTCCTCGCCGTTAGCTGTCATTTCAACGCCCGGGAGTACGTGCAGACCATTACCTTCGCCGACTCGACGCTTGTCATGGTTCCCGAGACCGAGCTTCGACCGAAGCTTCTCCTGTACAAGGGCCTCTCGCAGTCGGCGCTGTTCAGGTACGCCGACGCTCGGGCAACGTATCAAGCGGTCATCGTTTCCGGATCCGAGTCCGATGAGTCGGTCATCGCGAAGACGCAGCTCGGAAAGACATATCTGGACGAAAAATCATACACGCTGGCGGTCAAAGAATTCGAGGGCCTACTTTCCGGGGACAGATCGCGGCTTGACGTGAGTGAAGTCGAGTATTTTCTCGGCCTCAGTTATTACGGAATGAACGAGCATGCTTCTGCTATTCAACACCTCGGACAGGTGGAGTCGTCGTCATCCTACTATCCATACACGTTTGCCCGGATCACCAGGGCCTATGCGTCGCAAAAGGACTTCACGGGCGCAACCGCATACCTCCGCCGGGCCGATAGTACAGCGATCGCGGATTCATCCTCGCATCGTCCGTTCATCCGCCTCGCCCATGCAGAGCTGCTGTCTGCCCAACAGGAGTATCCGGCTGCCGTCGAACAATTCAACTCCGTCCTCAGCGATTCTTCGCTGACGGAGAACACACGGATGCAGGCATTGTACGGCAGGGGCACGCTGTATGTGGAGATGACGAAGCATCAGCAGGCTGTTACCGATCTCAAGACCTGCCTCTCCTCTGCCGTGTTTACGCAGGTCTTTCCCGCCCTGGTGCCCCAGGCGAAGGAAAAGATGGCATTCTCGCTCGTCCAGGTCGGAAAGAAGAAAGAGGCGACCGATGTCGTTAACGAACTTGTGGCTCACTCTACATCGGACCAGGAGCAGGGTCGGTTTCTGGCGACGCTGACGGAGTTGTATTTCCGCGCGGGCGACGAGCCGCAGACGATCGCCACCGCACAGCGCGTTATTGCGCTGAAGGATGCCGACGAGCAATCGCTCGTCCGCGCCTACGTCACCCTGGGGAATTGTTACGGCAACCAGCAGCAACACGCGAAGGCAATTGCCACGCTCAACGAGGCAACGGATCGCTTCCCCCGCAATGATTTCCTGGAGGACACGTACTATCACCTCGGCCTGCTGTACTACAACGGAGGAGACTACGGGAATGCCGCCGAGGTCTTGAACACGTTTCTGCAGAAGTACGATACGAGCGCCTCGCGGCAGGAAGTCGAGTTTTTCCATGCCATGTCGGTGTATCACACGGGTCAAGCAGACGAATCGATCCGACTCCTTCGTCGCTTTCTCCGGCAATATCCTGCGTCGAACCGAGCGCCCGAGGCACAACTGCAGATCGCCGAAGCGTACTTCAATACGAACCGGTTCGACGATGCTGCGCGAGACTACCAGGTTGTGTACCAACGGTATTCCAACAACGAGAACGCCCCCCTGGCAATGCTCAACGAAGGATGGAGCTTCTTCCAGGCGGGCAAACCAGATCGCATGATCGAGCTCTTCCGAAGATTGGCGGAGAAGTACCCTCAGGCTCCCGTTGCGGCGGACGCGGCCTTTTCCATCGGCGACTACTACTACAACAACAAGGTGTACGACTCCGCTCTTGTTGCGTACACCTATTTCGCCGACCGGTTTGCAGACAATGCACGCGTCGAAGAGGCGCGCGGGCTCATACATGAGCTTGGCCAGGTGGAGGCTTATCGGGAATACGAGGCAGCCATGGCGTATTTCGACGCCAAGAACTGGCGCATCGCGGCAGAAGAGCTCACGAAAGTGATGGAAAAGTATCCCGAGACTGACGTTGTCTACGGATGCAAGGCGAACGTGGCCTCTTCGTATGCCCAGCTGGGCGACCGGCAGCGCGCGTTGCAGATGTTCAATGAAATCATCGAGCAATGGAAAGACGTCGAGCCTGCGAAACCGGCCGTATTCTTCGCGGAGCTCCATAAACGGTGGATTGAAGCAGGAAAATAGCGCCCTGTATTCCGGGCGCGTGGCGTCCGACTCCTTGTCGGACGAGGACTGAGATGACCGAAGCCGTGGTTTCCATGGGTTCGAGGTTGCAGCTCGGCCAGTGGAAAAAAACATATCAGAAGTTCTTTGCGCTCGCTTTCCTGATCGCCGCCGGGATTCACGTCATCGCGACGCTCTCGTGGCATGTCGCAACGACGGAGCGTGTGCGCGATGTCGGCGTCCAGGTCGAGACGGAGGGCTATGACCTGGTCGAGCCTCCGGTGCGGTTCGAATTGCGCGCCCCCCGGCTTGCCAAATCATTCTCGGTCTCAAAGACGCCGACGTATGCGCAAACATTCACGCCGCGGGAGATCAAGTTCACGCCGACGGAAGTAACGCGGGTTCAGCAGACAACGACCGCGGACGCCAGTACCCGTGCAGCGGGCCGGGGCAGCAGAACCGAAGGAAGTATATTCTATGGAGCGCTCACGGGCGGTGCAGGAGCTGAAGCCTCTTGGGGAATTCCAGGCGGAGCCGTTGCCTTTGGACGCAGTCTTACATCTGGCGGCCGGCTTGGATGGGGCGAGGGACAAACGGGCGGAACCGATTTCCAGCCGGAGATCGCCGAGGATGTTGAAAATGTGCGCGCCGGCGGAACCGGATTGCAGACCATGCGCGATGATCTGGTCGATTACACGAATTTCTCGGACAGGTTCGAGGGATTCATCGTCCAGGACAAGAAGAACAAGAAGAAGATCACCGGAAATCTGAATTTTTATCAGATGCGATGGAGATCGAACAAGTCAGAACCGAACGGCGAGGACGGGTGGAATGTGTATGCGCGGGCACTCCCTGCGCTCGTCGATTATGCCATGGACAGCACGGAGATCCACATCAACCTTGCGGGCAACGTTCGCCTCGACGATCAAGCGTTGATGACGATCCCGATCCTGGTCATGATGGGTATGACGGGCTCGGTGCAGTATACGCCGCAGGAGGCGAAAAATCTTGCCAAGTGGTTGCGCCAGGGCGGATTTCTTTTCATCGATGACGGATTTGCACAAATCACGGGTGCTTTCAACAAGAGCGCAAGACAGTTACTGAAAGACGCCCTTGGATACGATGCGGAATTCGAGCGGATACCCCCCGGCCATTCCTTGTACCATTCTTGGGAGGATTTTGACGGCCCGCCCCCGGGCCTCGACAACACAAACGTCGCACTTGGTCCCTCCGGACAGGCAAATACGCCGGTGAGGTTCAATGAGCGGTATCCGTATCTTGAGGGCATTTTCCTCAACGGCCGTTTGGCGGTCCTTTTTTCGAGTAAAGGTTACACTCACGCATGGAGTGAGTGGCGCTTCGTACCGACCTCGCAAGGAGGTCCTCTCGACAACGCCCGTCAGTTGCATTTCGGGATTAACATCATAGTGTACGCCAGTACCGCCAAGGGAGGTCTCCTCGACCAGATCCGGGCGAAAGTGGCATCGGAATACCAAAGGAAATGAGACCACCTGCCAGTGTACGGGTTCTTTCGTTCGCTCTGCTCGCGTTTGCCGGAGGTTGCGATGACGCCTTCAAATACCTGTTCTACCCGCCCGAGTCGGTTGAATATGCGCTGATACCCGACGTTGACCTGCTCATGGCGGCAAAGGACTCTTCCTACAGCCTGAGCCGAGACAGTCTGGCCGTAGTCTACAATCGGGGGACATGGAAAATTGAAGTGAAGTACATGCCCGATTTTCAGCTGAACAACGTTGAATTCCCGGAGGAATCGCAGGACGGAGAATCTTCGTCGAATCCTTTTACATTTGCCAACTGGATCGACCCTCAAACGGGGATCACTCCGAACCGTTTTTCCGTGTTCAAAATTAGCATCTTCAATTATTCCGCTTCAAAGCTGAATTTTGATCCCGAGCGGTCTTTTCTTGTGACAGATCGTGGTGACCTTCTCAGCGGGTACGGCCGGGAGGAAAAGACGAGTAAGAATCAGAGCCTCGAAGGGTATTTCAAGCGGCGAAAAGGAGCCAGCGGCGTTGAGGATGAGATCTTTGAGCGAAGGATGGGGATCATCCGGACGACGGTACTGTATCTCGGACGACCCATCTATGCCGGAGACAATCGCGAAGGATTCGTGATCTACGACCCCCTGCCCGAATCGGTGGAAAAGGTCAAGCTTGTGTTCCGTGAATTTATTCTCGGCTATGACGAGAACAATGAGCCCAGCCAGTTCACGGACCTGACCTTTTACTTCGAGCGAACGGCTCTCTCCAAACAGGCGATCGTCGGGCTCAAGCCAAGGGCCGATTCCGCCGTCGCCACAGGAAGTTTCCGGGAGATTGAAATCCACCAACTTCGTTACCGTCCGCCAGAAGGAGAAGAGGTCGCGGTGGGAACAGAGGAATGGAATGTGCAGCCGAACGCTCTCCCTGTGTTCGCCGAATTTCTTGAGGACAGCCTCCGCATAAGGGCGACGATCAAGCAGGTGTCCGGCGAATCATCCGACTTGCAGTCGGCCTCCGTGGTCTTTCTCCTTGCCGGACCAACCGATCCCATCTTTACGGAGAACGAGATCAGCGGCATTGCAAATGCGATCAAAGGCGGGGCCCTCCTCGTCATCGACAACTCTGCGTTTGCCACCCAATATCAGTATCCGCAACGAGCCGAACAGTTGCTCGAGGTCATCGGGTCAAAGCTCGGCGACATCAAGATCACTGCACTCTCGCCGGACAATCCGATTTACCGGTCCTGGAAGAAACTCGATAAGATCCCGGAAGGCATGGACGACCGGGAAAACATGCCGAACAGGCGCGACTACTTGACCGGATTGATGTGGAGGAACAGAGTTGTCGCAGTGATGTCGACAAAAGGCTACTCAATGATGTGGGGACGCCGAAACGAACCCAACACTGAACAATTCATTCTCGGCGCTAATTTCGTGACGTATGCCATCTCAAAATGATCCGGGGTCCGCAGTGAACGACGAACATCAGACTCGTATATCGGCATCCTACGCCAACCGACGTTTCGTACCGCTCATCATCGTCGCTGTGACCGCGGTCCTGTGCAGCACTCCTGCGATCGCACAGTGGAAGGGTGACTCGACATTCTTTGGTTGGTCAGAACGAAAGCTGACGGCCGTTGTGCTCTCAACGATTATACCCGGAGCGGGTCAATCGTATCTCGGACATTCGACGAAGGGGGCAGTTTTGACGATTGGAGCGTTCGGTTGCGGGCTGATGTCGGCGTTATCGGAGAACAATGTCATCGGTCGGAACGAGCGGCTCCATGAACTCGAATCATTGTACGACCAATCAAACGAATGGGAAATTTCCCACTCGCTCTGGAACCAGATGACGCAGACCAAGCAGATTCTTGACCGGGACGTAAAACGTCGAGATTTGTATCTGAAACTCACGGCAGTGTTTTGGGCCGTCAGCGTTATGGACATAGTCCTCCTCTCCGAAGACCTGGGACAGGAAGTCTTCGGGGACACAGGCGCCCCGCCAAGAGCCAGCGTCGCCCTCCGAACCGTGCAAAATGGCGGAATTGAAGCGACTTTCACGTATCGATTTTGAGACTCTTACTTATGAGACATCCTGAAAAAGAAACGACACCCCAAAGTTTGGTTTCCCTTCTTGCTTGCGTTGTAGGATTATTCTTGTATCTTGGTGTGGGAGGTTGTACGGAACCAGAGGGCCTGATAACTCCCACCCACCTGACGAGCGTACCGAACGTACAGGACCTGCAAGCCGCTACGGGGGTTTCCCGGACCGGCAAACGGTATGTCCTGCTCATTTGGCGTTACGATACACTCAACACGAACATCAGAAGTTGGGACGTTGAGCGGCTTGAGAACGATTCCGCGACCGTCAAACTTGAGTTCTTCGACCTTGTTCGAAAACCGACCTGGGGATTCCCTTGGTATGCTGATTCCTCCGCACGACTTCAGAGCTTCGAAGAAGACAGTATCGAATTCTACTATCGCATCATCCCCACCGGGTTGAACAATAATTTCGTTGGTGAACCATCGAAGATCGTCCATGTACTTGTTCGTCGTTAGCTTATCAAATCACTTACCGTTCATTTGCCATTGTTGAAAGGAGGTCACGTATGACCAGATTGCGACTGTGGCTCGCCTTCCTTCTGACAGCCGCCGTGATTGCGCCCGCATCGGCGCAGGTCACGTCGACAAAGAGCACTGTCGGATTGGGAAGCATTCGAGTCTACACGACTAAGACCGACTCATTCAGGATCAAGAACAGTTACGCCAGCACTGCCGTGAATATCACGGCGGTCACCAACAATTCCTCGCGGTTTACTGTGACAACGGCAGCAGGACCGCTCACAACATCGCTGGCGGCGCTCGACAGTATAACGTATTACGTCACATTCGCCCCCGATTCCGTGGGCACAGTCCTCGATACGGTCGTCGTAACGCATGACAGCGGAACGGTAAAGGTGAACTTATCCGGCGCTGGCACCAACAACATCAGCCTGCTCACACCTGCGGGCGGGGCAATGACGTCGAAAGCTCTTGCGAATTCTTTTGCAACGGTCGGCGTCAAAGACAGCTTCCTGATCAAGAACAGCGGCACATATACGGTCAATGTGACCGGCTTCACGAATGCAAATCCGGAATTCCAGTTCTCACCGGCCCCTCCGTTCCCTGTCGATTCAACGGTTCTCGTGTATGTCGACTATGTGGGAACCTCCATCGGCTTCGACCGTGACACGCTGGTGGTCGCGCACGATGATTCTGCAAAAGCAAGCTCACCTCTCAAGCTTCCGATTTCGGCGCGCGCGTGGGGAAATCTCCGCGTGTATACGTTTAACACACTTGCCACGCCTGCAGGAACGCTGATGGACGATGTCGACTACCTGGCCGTTAACGGAACCGCAACCTATGGCTCGCGTAACGGTTCCACAAGCCCGGCTATCGGCATCGATTCGACCCGTGCATTCCGCCTGGCGTTGATCAACCGCGGCGCGGATACGGTTTGGGTCGACAGCATCAAGTTTACGACTCCGGAATTCAAGTCGCTTATACCGACCCCCTATCCGCACAGGACGGGAGCGTCGTACGACATTCCTCTTTACCTCGAATTCACGCCAAAGACCCTGGGCTCGTTCCAAGACACATTGCTGATCTTCACGAATGATTCGATTCCCGGTTCCAATCCCATTCGAGTCCTCGTCAAAGCGGCATCGGCACGAAGGGTCCATGTGGTGAATGCTGCAAATGCCTCAACGCTCGCGTTTGGCAACGTGTCGCTCGGGGTCACAGCTACCGGAACCCTTCGCCTGATGAACAAGCAAGACATCAGCCTGACCGTTGACAGCGTGACCGTGACCGGCAATAATCCGAAGTACTCGGTCCTGACGCCTCTGACAGGCAAAGTCGAGGATCCGGGCGCAACGGACACGATCATGGTGCAATTCATGGCGGCCGACACGGCCGGCGGTCCGGCGTTCGCGGATACCTTGCTCGTATATGCTTCAGGGTATTCGGCGACACCGCTGCGAGTACCGCTTTCTGCGACCGTGGTCACGAACATCGTTCGCGTCCCGACTGCGACGACGATCAACGTCGGCGACATTCCGGTGAGCAGCTACCAGGATACGACGATCTGGTTCTACAACCGGACGAAGGATGATTTCACCGTGAGCGCAGTGTCGCTGATTTCGGGCAACCAATACGTGCTCCAATCGAATACCGCATCGCAATCGTTCAACGCGGGGGATTCGGTGGAAGTCACAGTCCGGTTCCAGCCCGCCATCGGCGGCGTTCACCTCGATACGATCCTTGTGAGTCATAACATCGACTCCGT
>Ga0156245_1024_pt1 | contig 14825 bp, 14 predicted proteins | sample RifCSPlowO2_12_FD_107892 | JGI IMG/M metagenome (GOLD analysis project Ga0156245, IMG submission 107892) | Ignavibacteria bacterium RIFCSPLOWO2_12_FULL_56_21
CCCATCCAGGGCTACGAAATACGGGCATCTCCGCGTGATCTGAGCGACCACGTAGGCCCGCGTGTCGGCCAGGGAAGGGGCCTGAAGAAACGCCAGGTATTTTCGTTCGCGCGCAACCTCGTCCAGGCACTGACGATATCCCGCGATGTGACGGACCTGCATTGGCTCTATGTGGACGTCCAGGTTCAATGCTGCGGGTATTTTTTTGTCGCGGAAGGTTCTTGAATTCCGACATATTCTCGAATATCTTTACAAAAGACAAGACAGGAGGAAACATGGTTAAGAGTACGATCACCTGTGACATGGAAGGCGTCATTGAGACGTATAATGAAGGCGCGCAATCGATCTTCGGATATGCGGCCGACGAGGTGATAGGCAAGAAGCGAGTGTCGCTCTTCTCACCAGGTCTCGTCGTACTTCAAAACGTTGAAGGATGGCTGAAAACCGCACGGGAGCAGCAAGAGTATACCGGCAAGACGGTTTTTGTCCGCAAGGACGGTTCGACATTTCCGGCACACATACGCATTACGCCGACGTTCAAAGAAGGTCAGCAGGTCGGCTACTGCGGCGTGACCGAGCCGATCAACGAACAGGTTGATGTACCCATCCGGTGGTCGACGAAGCTGATCTCCTGGCTTGTCGTCACACGGGCCCCATTCTTGACGGCGGCACTCATGCCGCTGTTCATCGGCGGCGCATTTGCGTCTCTCGGCATGGCCGCCGGGACGTTTCCCGTTTTCCATTTCGCGCTCGCGGTGGTCGGCGTCGCGTTGTTGCATCTTGCGTCGAATGTCTACAACGATTACTTCGACTGGAAGAGCGGAACGGACCAGGCAAATACATCGTATTTCCTGAAGTACAGCGGCGGCAGCCGTGCGATCGAACTCGGCCTTATTGACCTTGCCGGGACGTTCAGAGTGGCCACGACGTTGCTGACGGTGGCCGTCGCAATCGGTTTGTATTTGACATGGCAGGTTGGAACCGGTGTGCTGCTGTACGGGCTCATTGGCGCGGGACTTGGCTTCTTCTACACGGCCCCGCCCGTTCGTCTTGTCGCGCGTCACGGCATCGGAGAACTTGCGATCGGACTAGCTTTCGGTCCCCTCATTACTGCGGGCGTCGGATATGTCGTCACCGGTCAGTATGACGCAACCTGGGCGACGTTCTTGCTCGGCGTACCCGTCGGACTGTTGACCGCGAATATTCTGGTGATGAACCAAGTCCCGGATTTCGTATCCGATTCATTGACCGGAAAGAATCATCTCATTGTTACACTCGGTCCCGAGCGCACGCCGTATGTGTACGGGGCGATACTAACGCTGGCGTTGACGTTCCACACATGGATCGTGCTCACGATTCCCGGAGCAACGGTGTTGTGGTGGATACCGTTTGTGGCGTTGGTCGGCTACGGCGTTGCCATCATGAATCATATCGTCAAATATTTGGGGACGCGGGAACTGGTCAAGGCCAACGTGCGCACGATAACGCTGAACATCGTGTATGGAGTACTGTTCGCAATCGTCATCGCTTTCATGTAGATACGCCTTCTTGAAGGGCGACCATTTCCGTTTGAGTCGTTTCGCCCTCGTATTGCCAGAACACCTACAAAACATCAAGGGCCATCCCTCTTCGGGGACGGCCCTTGCTGCATGATGCGGACGAAGCTCCAACAGTAATGCTACTTCTGCTCGGCTTTCAGAGAAGCGAGCCATGTGATCAGCGCTTGAAAGTCCTCGTCGGACCCTTTGAACGCAATCATGTGCTTTGCACCCCCGATCGCCTCCTTCTTTTTCAAATACCCCGCAAGAAATTCCACGGTGTGCTTGGATCCTACGGTTGATAGATCCGGCGGTTTCTGATTTGGCTTCTTTTTGAATCCTGCCGTTTCCATGGAATGACAGGACAAACATTTTGACGCCTGGAATACGGCCTTTCCTTTTGGTTCCTGAGGCTGTTCCTGGGCTGTTGCGGCTGCTGCCGCCCACATGCAAGCCGCTGTGACGACTAGGATAGTCTTTTTCATGGCATTCCCCGATGTGTGTTATATCATCATGCGAACGTTGAACGTGATTCTGTCGATCAGCGGAATCACTTTTCCCGCGGCATCCTTGCGGTCCGGCGTCAGGTCTTTCTCGTAATACAATGAGAACCTCATGTTGTAATTGAGGATGTACGTGACCGCCGGGACGATGCGCTGGTACTCGAACACCGGTTTGCCCGCATTCTGTCCAGTGGTATTGTTGTCGCTCGACGCATATTGGTCATAGTGCAGGCCCAGATGCCAGAGTTCGGTCGGCATGTATCCCGCTTCCAATGCAATGCCGCTGTATTTGAAGGATGCACCCGGCGTTGCTGCGAGAGACCAGTTCTTGTCTTCGGCAATCATGTAAGCCGCCTGGATATCGAATTGCTCATTGTACCGGATGTTGACAGACGGGACGATCCTTGTCCATTCGTTCTTTCTCTGGCCTACCTCGGGCACCTGCGTTCCTGTATTTTTCGTGTCTGTCCCGACTTGGTAATGCAATGTTGCCGTGCTTCCATCAAACCCCGCCAGAATGTCCTCGGGCATCTTCACGACAAGCCCACCCCAGTACTCGTTGAACTGACTGACACTGGCCGCTGCTTTTCCGGGGGATACACCCGCGTACCACAGAGCCCATTCATGCTTTCCGAAGTACTGTATTCCGGGATGGGCGTCTCGAATCTTGGTCGAATTCTCGCCTGTTCCGTTCGACGGCTTGACATGAAACACCTCACCCTTGATGTTCGGAAGTTGAGGCAGTCGATCGGGGTACGAAGCAAACTCGACCGGCGAAATGTTGCCGACCTGGAAGTTCGCCAGGGGGGTGCCGCCGACGTTCGTGAGATTGAAATAGAACCAGTTGAATTTGAACGCACCGGCGGAGTGTTCGAGCTCGGAGAAGAACGAGATATCTTTGTAGATGGGTCCGGCCACGAAGAACTGGATCCAGACCGGGCTGCCGAGCGTCAGGCGGGATTCTTTCGCTGATCCGGAGTCCTTCTGAAAAGAATTTGTCTCCATCATAAAGGGGGTCATGTTCAGCCGGAAACCGAGGAGATTTTCAACTTTTTCGAGATATACTCCTCCATCCGTGTCGTATTCCGATTTTTCACCTTCTTTCCGCGGACTCAACATTTGGTAACCATTGCGGAGGAAATCTTCTCCGACCGCATTGAGACGCGGAAACACCGTATGGCACGCGTTGCATGAAAGTCCCGTCTTGCGTGACCACTGGCTCGTGGCCGTTGCGCTGGAGGGGAGCAACATCGTGATCATGGCGAGTGCCGCGACCACTACAATACCCCGGATGGCTGCCTGCATATCGACCTCCTAAATGAGAATGGGTTTTGACCTCGGAATTGACGCTGCCGCGCGAAGTTTCAATTTTCATGCCGCTGATTTTCTCAACAATCGATGTTGGAAAACGCTGAATATTTCGGCAGTCGATTCCAGATATCGGAATTGACCCGTCGCCTTTCGCAAAACTGCTTCAGACATTGGACCAAGGGGACAATCTTCAAATCATACAAATCATAGTGGCTTCAGTTGCCGGAGTGAGAAATTCAGGGTGCAAGGGCCGGTTTTGGCTCCAGGAATCAACGATAATCCGCCCGAATCGTCGTGTCTCACATATGAACATGTCCCTCGCTGTCGGCATATAAATTGCAGCCGTGTCACTCGATGCCAATTATGACTCTTGCATCGATCGTGAAACGCTTCGTCCCCAATCGCCTCTCCCATAAGCTTATTCTCTCCCTGACTGTCCTCATCGTCGTCGCCGAAGGCATCGCCGGATATTTGAGCCAGAAATCGCATGAGGAGCAGATCCTGGAGGCGATGATCAACGGAGGCGATCAATTGTCCAGGTCCATCTCCAGCGCAACATGGCACGCTATGTTGGAGGATCATCGCGAATCCGCGTATCAGATCATGCAATCGATCGCCCAGCAGGAAGGGATCGACCGCATTCGCATCTTCAACAAAGAGGGGCGCGTGATGTTTTCCACCATCACCGACGACCAGCTCCAGGTGGACAAGCGGGCCGAGGCCTGTTATCTCTGTCACGCTTCCAACCAACCGCTCGTCAGGGTTGACGTGCCCAGCCGCGCGCGCGTGGTGTGGGGGCGGGACGGCCACCGAAAACTCGCGCTTATTACGCCGATCTATAACGAGCCGTCATGCAGCGAGGCGGAGTGTCACGCACATCCGCGGTCTACGACTGTTCTGGGCGTCCTCGATGTGTCGCTTGACCTTACCCGTGTCGACGCCAACCTTGCCGAAGTACAGAACAGCATCTTTCTCACGACGGCCATCCACGTTGTGCTCGTCGGCGTGCTGATCGTTGTCTTCACGCGGAAATTCGTCGACCGTCCGATTCAGGAATTGATCGCCGGAACGCGGTCCGTGAGCGAGATGCGTCTGGAAGAACCGATCCGCGTGCACACCGGGGGAGAGATGGGGGAGCTGGCCCATTCCTTCGACATCATGCGGGAACGGTTGCGCGTCGCATTGGGCGAGATCAACGCCTTCACGCAAACGCTTGAGACAAAGGTTGAGCAACGAACCGACGAACTCAAAGCAGCGCAAAAGCGATTACTGCAATCCGACAGGCTTGCGTCGCTCGGACAACTGTCCGCAAGCGTCGCGCATGAGATCAACAATCCCCTGTCCGGCGTCCTTAACCTCTCCATGTTGCTGCAGCGCATCGTGGGAGAGCAGGGAATACCGCCTCACAGAGTCGAAGAAGTGCGTCGGTATCTGACTCAGATCAGCGACGAAACCGGGCGCGTAGGGCACATCGTGGCCGACCTTCTGGCCTTCTCCCGCCGGTCGGCTCCCCGGCGTGTAGACGCCGACCTGAAGAACCTGATCGGTTTGATGATGTCCATCATCGGCCACAAACTGAAACTGATGAATGTACGCATTGACCTGGACCTGGTCGAAGAAGTTCCGCCGGTCTTGTGCGACCCGACGCAGATCCAGCAGGTGCTGATCAACCTCGTCATGAACGCTGCCGAGGCGTCGCAGGGAAAGCCCGATGGGCGGATCGTGATTCGCTCCTCGCTGGACCGTGAACGCGGGCGCGTTGTCTTGTGCGTTGACGACAACGGCGACGGAATACCGGCGGAGAACCTGGATAAGATCTTCGATCCCTTCTTTACTACGAAAGGAGAAGGGAAGGGGGTTGGTCTCGGACTGGCCGTAGTCTACGGTATTGTGGAAGCGCACGGAGGAGAGATCCAAGTTCGCAGTACCGTCGGCATCGGCACGACGATTACTGTGTCGCTACCCGCATCGCAGGACGTTCATCCGAGCGTCCCGGAGGTGCCCGCGGACGAGCGTGCGTGATTGTCGTCGGTCTCCTGGGGCTCGGCAATGTCGGGCCGGCATTGCTGGACACCGTGGCGACTTCGGTGAGGGAGGCGTTCACCGCAGACATTGTACGATTGAAGGAAGGACCCGACCCTCGGTACGCATGGGATGATCATCGGGGTCAGCATAACTCGGAGATCATTCTGCGCCGATTGCTCGCGGAGGCGCCTCCGGACGTCGACCGCGTGCTCGGCGTTACCAGCGTGGACCTATTCATACCAATGCTGAGTTTTGTTTTCGGTCAGGCACAATTGAATGGAAAGGCGGCGGTCGTATCGAGCGCACGGTTGGACCCGACGTTCCATGGTTTTCCGGTGAATCCTGCCCTGACGGCGGCCCGTTTGTCGCGTGAGGCCGTGCACGAGTTGGGCCACACGCTTGGCCTGACACATTGCATCGTACGGGCGTGCCCAATGTCGCTGGCGACAACGATCGCGCAGCTCGACGCCAAGGGCCCGGAACTTTGTGAGGGATGTAGGTCTGTGCTCAAAGAAAAGATAAACCGCGGTTTGCTTTTCTTGAGTGAGTCTTGAAATCGTCATACGTGCATCCATAGATATCACACCATGAATACCAACTGGGAAATACTCGTCGTCGACGACGAAGAGATCATGCGTGAATCCATGGCGGCGTGGCTGCGGGAGGACGGATATGCGGTTGAGGCAGTTGCATCGGGACGCGAGGCGATCGCTGCGGCGAAGGTGAAGGACTATGCGATCTATTTCATCGACCTGAAAATGCCGAGCGGTATTGACGGCATCGAGACGATGATGGAGGTCCATAAGATACATCCCGAGGCGTGCGTCATCATCATTACAGCGTATGCGACTGTGGACACAGCGATTTCCGCCATGAAAGAGGGGGCCCAGGAGTACATCGTGAAACCCTGCAATCCGCAGGAGATCTCCATGCTCGTCGCGCGGATTATCAAGGTCAAGAACCTGCAGAGGGAGAACCTCATTCTTCGGCAGAAACTGGCAAAGCAGTACAATGTGCAGGACATCCTGAGCAAGAACCCGAAAATGCACCAGATCTTTCAGCTCATAAAAGAAATTTCGGGACTGCGAAGCACGGTGCTTCTGCAAGGAGAAAGCGGAACGGGGAAAGAACTGGTGGCTCGTGCGATCCATTTTTCTGGGGACCGGGCGGGAAAGCCGTTCATCGGCGTTTCCTGCGCGGCGTTGGCGGAGACGCTGCTTGAATCGGAACTGTTCGGTCATGAGAAGGGTTCGTTCACCGGGGCCACGTCGCAGAAGAAGGGGAAATTTGAGATGGCGAATGGAGGGACGATCTTTCTGGACGAGATCGGAGATATCTCCCCAAAACTGCAAATGGACCTTCTCAGAGTCCTGCAGGAAAAGAAATTCTATAGAGTCGGAGGGTCGGAGGAGACAGAAGTTGACGTCCGCGTGATCGCCGCAACGCACCGTGACCTCCAAACGGCAGTGCAGGAGGGGGAATTCCGGGATGACCTGTATTACCGCCTCAACGTCATAACGATCCAGATACCGCCGCTACGGGAGCGGCGCGAAGATATTCCGCTTCTGGTCCGTCATTTCATCTGCGATCTCTCGCACGAGCTGGGACGGCCGGTGACTGACATTTCCGAAGACGCGCTGAGGCTGTTGATCGACCGGGATTGGCCGGGAAATGTCCGCGAGCTCGAAAACGCGGTGGAGCGGGGTATCATCACGTGTCGCGGCACGTCGCTCACTGCGGACGATTTTCAATTCCTGAACACTTCCGGAAACGGAAAGAAGGAGTGGCGACCCCCCTGCAATCTTCCCCTCGATGAAGTGGAACGTCAGGTGATCATCGCTACGCTCGAACGGACGAAAGGAAATGTAAAGGAAGCTGCGGGAATCCTCGGGATCGACAGGTCGACGCTGTATGACAGAATAAGAAAATACGGCTTGCCGAGGTAAAGCGGGAGACGAGGTGCCAACTGTTGACCACCAGAAAGCATTCGGAGCCTCAAATCATTTTTGTCAGTTGGCCCTTGTCAATTGGCAGTTGTCTCATTGTTCTATGCCTGCAGAAACATCTCTTCCCATACCCCCTCCCAGTCCTTCATCGGGATCGCGTCCGGCATAGACCTTACGGGTACCCCTCCGTCCGCAAGCGCAGGTGATCCGCCATCCGGCGAAAGTGCAAACTGAAGGCGCTCCAATTCTCTCATGACCCAAGGCTTCACTTCGGGTCCCCGCAACAAGTGACTCATGTCAGGCCCGCCTTCTACCGGCGCTACCCTGAGAAACCATTCTTCTGATTCGCTTCCCGCGGCAATAACATTGCCGTCGATCGGGGAGCGCAAACGAGCCCGTCCTTTGTTGCTGATGATCGTCCATCCATGACCGTTTGCCGTGACGCGTTCGCCCGGACCCGGCAATTCCACTGCTTCGATCTTTCCCACCATCCTTCTTCCAAGATCATCCAGGCCGACAGTGATCGTCCCGTCTGCCTCCGGCTTGACCCACGTATGTCCGCGATGGTAATAGCGATCGAGCGGCACATGAAGTCCGAACATACCGGAGGACGTCGGCGACCGTTGTATGACGGCCGCGCTGGCGGATCTCCCGCTGACGAGAAACGCACGGTGGGCCTCGCACGAACGACAATCGAATTCGTTCGTGCACGTGCGGTGCTGAATGTCGCCGTTCAACTCATGACGGCAGACACGGGAAGATGAAGCCAATTCTTCAAATGCCAATGTCCAGGAGATGTTGTCATCGAGATGCGACCGAATATCGCGCACAGTTCGTGCACCCGCCCGGGCGAGCGTGATGAGAATGAGCGTCAGGACCGAGAAGAAGACGCCAAGAAAGATGATGTGCGTCGGTTCCCATCGGAATTCATAGACCCAGGGAAGCATGGGAGTCTCCGTAGTTTAAGATATCTCGCAACAGCGCAACGTTAACAAGGAAAAGAGTTATCTCGCGGCGGCGCAACGCGCGCAACGAATAAAATATGGAGTAGTTTGGGAAGGATATAAAAACATTTCCCGTTGCGGGCGTGGCGAGCGTTGCGAGAATATTTTCTGCGCGAGCACTCATTGATTTTCTGTAGGCTTAGCGCTCAATCCGCGCGATCTCACGTTCTTGCGGAAAAAGAGGCAGGTATCTGAATGAGATCGAATACAACAGCACGCCGTAGGCGATCACGGCCGCGAATGTCGCGACCTCCTGCCATGAGGGCACATACGTTAGGAATGGATCGAATGTCAACGTTGGAAGAGACAGTGTCTGGATCGTCAGCACGAACCGATTGAGCGTCACTCCTGCCAGCACGAGCAGAGCCGCCGTCACCAACAGGGGGGTGTGATTTCGTACCTTCGCGTTAAGGAGCATGAGAGCCGGCACAAGGCCGAACGGGACAATTTCGGCAAACAGTATCCACGTTCCGAACGATGCGCGCTGATAATACTCGAACGCGGGAAACCCGGCCGACGGCGAAGTGCCGTTGATCCACACGAGCGTGTCGACGGACTTTAGTCCGAGATAGATTGTCAGCAGCATGCCGGAGATCTTTCCGAGTGTTGCAAATACATTCTGACGTACGAGGCGTTTCGCCGACAGTCGTTCCACGAGCCGCGTTATAACGAGCACAAAGCTCGGACCCGCCGCCATTGCGGAAAGGACGAACAAAAAGAACGTTGTCGGCCAAATGCCGAGTTCTTCGCGGAATGCGAAGGGGCGACCGCGCAACACGCCGTAAAGACCTCCCAGTGAACCCTGGTGGAAGAATGAGAGAAATGCCCCAATTGCGGCAAAGACCGGCATGAGTTTATGTAACTCGAATTCAAAAACGAGAAACCGGGGGATATTGCGGAATTGCCTGTTCTTCAGGACGAGGGGAGCATATTCAATGATGAGGACGACGATGTAGCACGTCAGGCAGAAGGTCACTTCCGTCAACATCGAGTGCGTGTTCGGATGCCAAAACGTGAACCATGCGCGCAACGGCTGTCCCACATCCACCATCAGCACCATGATTGCACTGCTGTAGCAGATCAGGCCGAGAACGACCGCAGTATTGATGACCGGCTGAAGTTCCCTGCGCTTCATGATGTAGAGCAGAAATCCCGTGAAGAACGCTCCGGCTCCGAAGGCAATGACAGTAAGGTCCAAGTAGATCCACAATCCGAAGGCGAACCGATTGTCCATGTTCGTCTGGTTGAGCCCTTCGTACAGGCAAAGCGATGCTCCGTAGAGTCCCCATAAAAGAACGCCGAACCAGGGAATGATCCAAGCCATGAATCTCCAGAAGGGAGCCCGTTGCACTCCGCGTGGAATGAACCGCTCATCCACGGACATTCTCCTTGCGTGTGCGTGCGACGACACGGTCGGAAAGATTCCGGACCCATTCCCTCGATGAGAGATACCAGACCTTGGGCTCCGTGCCGATGCGCGACAGGAACCGGAATGCGCGATCTCCGGCAGCCAATGCGGCGACGAAACTGTCGGAATCATCGAGGTCGCCGAATGTGATCGCCCGTTGAGGGCATGCTTCCACGCAGGCCGGCACATAGTCGGCCGGGTCGATCGCAGTGCGTCCCGTTGATGCCGCCCTTTCCCTGGCGGTGTGGAGCCTGCTCTGACAGAAATTGCACTTCTCGACGACTCCGCGCATCCGAGGAGCAACGTCGGGATTCATCGCCGCTTCCATCCCTGCCGGCCACTTCGGGTCCCACCAGTTAAAATAGCGGGCGTGGTATGGGCACGCCGCCATGCAGTACCGGCAGCCAAGACATCGCTCGGGGATTTGGCCCACTATTCCCGTTGCAGGGTCGACTTCAACTGCATTTTGCGGACAGACCGACATGCAGGGCGTTTCATTTCCGCACTGCTGACACATGATCGGCACAAACACTGAGTGCGTGTCGGGAAATGACTTCCCGTCGTCCGCTTCGTATACGCGCATCCAGGTGATGCCGGTCCGCTCAGTGACATTTTCCGTTCCTGGCGGGATATTGTTTTCAACTGAGCAGGCGACGGTGCAGCTGCCACAACCTGTGCATCGGTCGAGGTCGATCACCATGCCGTATCGTGAGCGGGCTGTCGTGACGGTCCTCATGTCAGGCCCTTCGTACGATCGCTGTCACACCAGCCATCGGAGACCGCGACAGAGTATTCCTGAAGACATCGGAACCGGCAAATTCGGATTTCTTGCCAGATACATTCGGGTCGGGACCGATGGACAACTGTGCCACGCCAGGCATAAGGGAGGCGGAAAAGCGGATCGTTACGTGCCGGCTTCCTGATTCCGTTTGCACGACGGCCTGATCGCCATCGTCAACGCCGCATCGTCGCCCGGTGTCCGGATGAAGAACGAGATGAGCCCGGGTCGGCCGAACTTCGGATTCCTGATAGATCTTTGTCATCAGCGGCGAGATCCTTCCACAGCTTGCGGCATCGCTGGATGCCGTCGGGAGCAGAATGACCTGTCCATCGGCGCCGTTCCCGTTAGGCTCCCCTTCCGCACGAGCCGCCCATCGGTCGACGATGTTCGGTGAATGGCCGAGCAGGGTGTAGGAATGGGCTGGAGTCTCATGGAGAGGAGGACTCGTCCACACCGCTCCCTCGATGAATGCAGACCAGATCTCATCGGCCGATGCAAACTCTGAAAGTCGATGTCCCGAACCGTCCTGGTATCCCGCGATCATTCCTCGTCCGCGGGCATGCACCAGCGCTATGCGCTGCTTGAGGAGCTCTTGCATCGCTACCGATTCGCCCGAAAGATGGTTCAACAACTCTATCGGTTCTACGCTTCCTTGTTTTCGCGGGAGTAATGGAGTCGATATGGAGAGCGATACAACAGTATCCGTCGGATCACCAACAACTTCTGCGGCTGTCTCATACGGGGCCGGTGAAGGAAGAACGATGTCTGCATGAGCCGAAAGTTGCGTCAGAAATGGAGACGTACTGACGACAAGATGTCCGTCCGGACTAAGCTTTGACTCGATGGATTCCCAGCATGTCGAGCACGTCATTTCTTCTCCGTCGATGATGAGGAGTGAGATCGATCCATCCGGGACGTCACCGATCGTCGAGATCGCCGCCATCTTCGTTGCCGGCATCGGAAGCTCGTCGCGATGGAGAAGACCGCCTGGAGTTCCATACGAGCCCAACAGAATGTTCAATGCTGCCACTGCCTGATGAGTGTCGCGGTCGATCGGACCGGCGGCATCTCCGCCCGCAATGACCATCGACGGCTTCCGGTGCGCCAACGCCGACCCAACCTTTTCCAATGTGTCGACCGGTATCCCTGTCCGTTTTGCCACGATCCCCGGCGTGAAGAGCGAAAGCACATCGAGCATGCCCCGCCTGTCGGAGGTGTGCAGATCAGCAACATACCGAGCGGCCAGCGACGGATGGTCGCGCATCACAATATTTGTCAGTCCCAGGACGAGGGCCGTCTCTGAGCCGGGAGCGATCGGGAGCCATTGATCCGCAAGGACAGAGGTGCGTGTTCGTCTCGGATCGGCATGAATGAGCTTCAGTGGATTTCGGGCGTCATGTCTTCGGTCCAAAAGGGCGGCAGTTCGCGCGGGACGTGTCCATCCGTCGAAGACTGGAGTTCCAATCGTTAGCAGTGTGGCAGTCCGTTCGATGTCAAACCCCAAAGACAGACCGTCTTTTCCGCATGCGTTGGAAAACGCTTCATGCATACGCAATCGATCGTCGTCCGGTACGATGTAGTAACCCGGGCTTTGCTGGGCGAGGAATGCTCTGAATTGTCCGGAGAGCGTCCGACCCGGACGCTGGTCGATGACCGCGACTCCCGTTGCCAATGGACGGGTGTTCAGGGCTCCGAGAATGCGATCGAAAGCTTCCTGAGTGGACAGCGAATCGGTCTCAACCTGGTCGCTGGTTCGTCGGATCACAGAAGCACCGGAAAGACGCAACGGATGGTAGGCGAGATGATGGCCCGTCATACCGACGGGGCATAGCGCGCCCCGACCGGCTGTATGACGCACGGCCGCGCGCATGGCGTACGGAATCCCGCCTGCACATCGTGCCTCGACGGCGCAGCCGCCGGGACAGAGTGCACACGTGGAAAAGGCCGTTGTCAACGGTCCCCGCGGAACCTTCGGGATCCACGGACCCGTTTGCGTCCAGATGGCGATATCGTCCAGCAGTTTCCACGGAAGCGGAGAGAAGAGGATCCCGGCCGCCGATGCCCCCGCAAACTTTAGCAGTCCTCGTCGAGTTACTTGCATGGTCGTCCCGTTACTTGTGGCAATCGATGCACGCGCGATCGTTGTTATGCACTGAATGACATGAAATGCAGTCGTCCATCTTCATACCGTCCCACGCTTGCGACTTGATCCCGGCGATGGACGAACCCCATATGTCCCTGCTGTATCCCGAGATCCTGTTCATTTCGTACGGCCGTAAACCCGAAGAAGATCCGTGCTTGCCATGGCAGGTTTCGCAGGCAAGCTTTGCTTTGTGCACATGGACAACGTGGGGGAAATATGCGTTGTCCGGCTGACGGGCGTACACAAGCCAGGGAACCTCTCGATTCTGTTGCACATACTCCTCGACAAATCTCCGCTCGTTTTCTGAAGAACCGATCGGTTCCTCATGGCATTCCGCGCACTGATGGATTCCCGGTATTCCCGCGAACCTGCCGTCTTGGCCGAGTGCATGACAGTCCTGGCAGCTCATTCCGGCTCCGTTACCGGTGTGAGCAGCATGATTGAATTGTACCGGCTGATCGACGGTCGTGTACAGGACTGTCGGAAAAACGACCCAACCGGCGAACAGGCCGGTGGCCAGGCCGGCAATCGGAACTAGAGAGCGTGTAATCGTCACAAGGGTATTCTCCACGACGCGTGCGGGCAAAAGAATTCGTTGTAGAGCCCGAGGACATCCTGTCTGTCCAAATGCTGGGCGACGCCGACGGCAACAATACCGCCGTCATTGAGCCTCTGAGTTGATAGTGCATTCTTGTGCTGCACGAATTCCGTCAGTCGCTTGATCTCGTGTATCATCCACGTACGCGCGCTCTCACCCGTCCGCAAGCCGGCGGTAGGCGAATCCGTTGTCGCCCATTTTCCCTCCAGCAACCAACCCCCGACATACGGTTCCTCGGTGATCCTGTCGGTCGAAGCACGCAGGTGGGAATTCGACTCGGTGATCTGCAACGGGGAAGGGAAGACGAGATGGAGGTCGATGTCGCGGATCGTCAATACTGCCGCCGGGTGCTGCACGCCGCGGGATGTCGGAAATCCGAGACGATCGACGCGACCTAGGACGCCCGCCAGGAATGCATCGATTCCAATATGCCAGTACCCGTCTGCAGACGCGGAGAGCCACAAATGGTTTGGCGAGAGCCACACATCATCGGGAATCTCCAAGGCTTTGTGAAAGATATCGACGTGTCGATCACTCTCCCCCGAAGGAGTGCGCTTCGGAGACCCTTCTCCCGATGCAAGTTCGGCAAAGACGTCGCAGTACTTGTGTCGATCATCTGTGCAGCGGGCAATCTTCGCGTCGGAGTAGGGGACATACTTCGAGATCGGCGCCCCCGAGCAATATTGGACGAGCGATTCCTGGAGGAAGGGACAGCGGGCAACGGAGGGATGCTCTTCCTTGTGCTGTTTGGCAGCCAGGCACCGGCTCCACGCCTCGGTCGAACACCGTTCGTTGTTCGACGTGTCAGTTGTCCGGACGATCAGTTTGGTGTACGCCGAAGCCCGGCAGAATTTCACCTGGGCTTCGCGCAACAAGGGACACCGCATGGCGTCCTCACAGTCTGTCAATTGTCGGAACGGATGATGTTCGGCGGAACGTCGTCGTCTGCGGGACGGTGCCCGATCGTATGCCGTTCGTCGATGCGCTCGCCGCCGTCAGCCATCGTGATGCCGAGATCTGCAATATCGAAGGCGTGCGTGTCGTCAGCCACCGGTATGCGGGACCGGAATGCGGAGCGGGCGTACCACTCCTTCGCAGCAACACGCGCGACAGCGGCGATGCAGATCACGGTAACGACGCCAAGAAAGATGTTTGTCAGATTCAGCCAAAGCGTTTCAGGATCGAGAAGGTCAGACACGGTCGCTCTCCCTGTTTATCGGCGATGGGACTGCTCCACACGCAGTGTGCGTGCGGGAATGCAGTGCAACGGGAGTGCCGTGAGAGTGCGACGATGTGGCGGCCGGATTCCGCCGATTAGCAGCGGAAACCGGCGTCGCATGTCAGGAGAGTGTCAGGACGCGGAGAAGCGTGGGGGAAATCGCAATTCCAGTGTAGGGAAATGCCCAAGAACTCATGCGGACAACTGCGGTTGGTTAATTGGTTAAAATGTCAAATGGTTGATTCTCCGCTTGCCGATGAACCCAAACTACCGGACAAGTGCGATAGCCAACTTCTCCCTGATGTGCGCGGTTCCGGCAGGATCAGAGGCTTCAAGGAGCACGATATAC
>Ga0156245_1023_pt1 | contig 14654 bp, 10 predicted proteins | sample RifCSPlowO2_12_FD_107892 | JGI IMG/M metagenome (GOLD analysis project Ga0156245, IMG submission 107892) | Ignavibacteria bacterium RIFCSPLOWO2_12_FULL_56_21
ATACATGCTCGCGTAGCCGAGAGAGGTGTGAGCCTCGACAAGCGTTTCATCCAGTTCCAGTGCCTTCAATGCCGCCGATTTTGCTTTTGGAAACGACTCCTGGGGGCGAAGGAGGTTGAAATTTCCGAAGACGGTGTAAGCATCTGCGAGACCCGCATAAGCGAGGGCATACGAAGCGTCGTTTTTTATAGCTTCATTGAAGAGGTCGATGCTTCTCCGAAGAGCGTCGGGAGTTCGCTTGTTCCATTGGTAACGACCTTTCAAATAAATTTCATACGCCTCTTTGTTGTCAGTATAGAGCTTCGTGACCTTACGCTGAGTTTCCTCCGAGAATCTCACCTGCAGTTTGCCGGCGATCGCCGTAGAAATTTCGGCTTGGAGTTGCAGTAGATCTTCGAGTCTTCGAACATACTGCTCGCCCCAGAGCTGCGTATTATCGCTCGCGTCGACCAATTCTGCGCTGACATGGAGCATCGTGTCTCGTTTCATCATGCGTCCGGACAGGATTGCGGCGACGCGCAGTTCCTTGCCGACAGTAACCGCGTCGAATTCCGTCCCTTTGAACCGGGAAGACGTACGCCAGGAAATCACCTTGAGACCCGGAATCTTCGACACATTATTGATGACGTTCTCCGTGAGTCCATCTGAGAGATATTCGAGATCCGGATCGCGTACTGTATTGGCAAATGGCAAAACCGCGATCGACGTGATTCTTCCCTGGGTGGAATTGAACAAATAGACGACGCCCGCCGCCAGGATAATGAGCGCGATTGCACCGACGACGATGATTTTCCGGAATTTCCGAGACGTTCCTGCTTGCTCCAAATCTGATGCCGGGAGTACGCGGCCATCAACGTGGGCCGTGGTGAATTTCTTGTCCGTCAGGCCTTGACGGAGTTTGCGGAGTTCGGAAAGGACATCCCCCATGTTCTGGAATCGATCAACACGATTCTTCTTCAGGCATCCGCGAATGATGTCCGAAAGTCCCGGTGGCGCCCCTGGTCTAGCATCTTCGATGTCCGCAGGATTTTCGTTCATTATCGAATACATCATGGCGGCTTCGTGTTCCCCTCTGAACGGAAAGCGGCCAGTGATCATTTCGAAGAGCAACACGCCAAAAGAAAAAATGTCTGCACGCGTATCGATATCAGCGCCTTGGATTTGCTCAGGTGCCATGTATGCCAGTGTTCCGACCGTACTTGTTGACTTGGTCAGTTTGAGCGATCCTTGGAGTTTGGCCAGACCAAAGTCCATGATTTTGGCATGGTTCTTTGAATTGACCATAACATTGTCGGCTTTGATATCTCGGTGCACGATGCCATTCTTGTGTGCTTCTTCCAATCCTTCCGCGATTTGAAGAGCATACGGGAGTATCGCATCGAACGTACGCGTATGAAGCGCGAGATGGCGGAGTGTATTTCCGTCAACGTACTCCATAACGATAAAAGTCCTTTTTGCCTCCGACTCGATACCGTGGATCGTACAAATGTTGGGATGATTCAAGCCTGCAGCGGCTTTGGCTTCCTGAAGAAAACGCTCCAATTCTGCTGAACCTGCCGAGACATGCTCAGGAAGAAATTTTAGCGCGACGAGGCGGTCTAAGGTTGTATCTTGAGCCTTGTAAACAACGCCCATTCCACCTTCGCCCAACTTCTCGAGGATTTTATAGTGGGTAATCGTTTGACCGATCATTGCTTGCTCCCGCTGTGGTCGAGTCCCGCCAGACATCGGCGGGATCCGCAAAATGGCAGCCGCTCGCTGGAAAGCGCTCGCGGGCCATTTTGGGACGTGGTGTCTTGGGCTTTGTAGACGACGCCCATGCCGCCTTCACCTAATTTCTCGAGGATATTGTAATGTGAGACCGTTTGACCGACCATAGGTCATGCTGGCTTGTTGTGTGTTGCCCCTTCAGGGCAACGGTTATGATTGGATCACATTACCGAGGGCTACGCCCTCGGTTTCAAATATCCGTCCCCTTTGGGGACTGTCATTACTTCGCTGCAATCTCGAGCACCAGATATCCTCATTTAAAGATATTCTCGATCATCACGAGTTTTGCACTGAACCGAAGCGCCACGAAGGTGAGCTCCGAATCATCATCATTTACGCCGATCGTTGAGGCGATCTGTACATCCTGGTTTGTCACGCTGATAAGTCTGCTTGCCAATACGGACGAAGCGAAGCTCAGCCCCGAAAGAGAGCCTCGCACCCGTTGCTTGCTCCCCGTCAAATAATCGACTTTCATCAGGCGATCCTTCTTGTCCAGGACATACAATGACCTTCGTCCAGGTATCAAGAGGCCGCCGTCCGGCGGGACAACTTTCTTTGGTGCGGCTTTCGATACGTCGACAAGATACTCCGACGACACAGTCCAAAGTCCGGATCGCGCAGCATGCCGATCCAATATGAGGATCCTGTTTCCCTGAATTGCGCGAAGAACGGTGATAGAATCATCCAATCGCCTGTGCGGAAGCGTTTCATTCAATCCGACGACTTCGGCGTACGATGTGTACGAATTCAGCGATTCAACACTTGCCCTCACTCTTGAGACGACAAGTGTTTGTGGTGTTATCCACGTTGCGCCTGTTCCCGGGGTCAATACTCTCGGGTCCGAGGGATCCCCTGCATCGATGACAAAGATCCTAGCCGAGTCGGCAGGATCCTCTAATCCGACCATCGCATACGAGATGTTCGCACCGTCCGGCGACCACTCGAGAGACGATACACCTGCTGTTGCGGACAGCAAAAGCCGCCTGTCCGATCCATTCCGATTCTGCAGATAGAGGCTCACTCCCGGTTTGAGTGGGTCGATTTCGCTCATGGTATAGGCGATCTTCTGCCCGTCAGGAGAAATTGCGAGACTCTGAACATTTCGGTCGTCAAAGGTGAGTTGCTGGGTCGACGCCGATCGCAGATTTGCGATCCAAACTGTCCCGAGCTGTTGTTGCTGCAAGTAGACGAGCTTCTGATCGTCCAACGAGACACTCAGTCCAATATCCGGACCGCCCCCTTTTGTCAGTTGCGTGGGGGTGCCGCCGTCAATCGGTACGACCCAAAGGTTTGTATTGCCCCCGCGATTGGAAGAAAAGATGATGTTCCCGTTCTTCGTCCATGCAACATCGTCGATATTCTTCTTGTCGAACGTCAATTGACGTTCCTCGCCGCTGGAAAGTTCGCGCGTAATAACCTCCTGATATCCACCTTCAAAGGACCGTATCCACGCGACGGACCGGCCGTCGGGAGACCAGTTGTAAGAATACCGGGAAGCACGGTATGCGTTTCCGAGAGTGTCTGCGAACTCCAACCGGTTATCAGTCCCGTCTGATCTCATGCTCCAGAGGTTGTAAGTAGACCGTTGCGTTCGAGTAGAAAATCGAACGTATCCGATCCGCTGCCCGTCCGGCCGCCATCGTGGAAGTGAGGCTTGCTGGACAAGTCGTTTGCTTTGACCTCCGATCGACGAGATAACGCAAATGTCGACGGGGAGATCAACGATGTCCGTGCGCGGTCTTTGATAGACGATGAGACTTCCATCCGGAGAAATATCCGCATTGAGGTTCCACCCGGTGTCGATCGAATCTGTCGTGATGCGCCTCGACTCATTGGCGGAAGCGTGCATATAATAGATGTCCCACTTCGTATTCGCGTTTGCAGCCGGGAATGCGATCCAATTTCCATCTTTGGAGATGCCGGGATATGAAAACTCGCTGAAGGGAATCGGCAGAACTCGGAGAGTCATTTCAGGATTCAAGCTCGCACGTTCTCCTGACGATCCTCCTCCGGCAAAAAAGAAACCGTATAGGATAGCTCCAAGAACGAGAATCCCTGCGCCTCCTCCAATTATCCAAATGTTCTTTGGAGAAAATGATGGCCTCGGGACCGAGGATATCGTTTGCTCGCTTCGAGAAGCAACGACCGGCACATGTGGTGAAGATCGCTGCACACGCGAGGACTGCTTCAGCACATGGCGCAATTCGCTGACCATATCCGCCGCCGATTGATATCGATCTTCGGGGTCTTTCTCCAATGAGCGACCGAGAATCCTGATCAATTCCGGCTGGGCGTCCGACACGTAGGTGGTGAGCGATACCGGTTCGGCATTAACGATGGAGTAGACCATTGCCGCTTCATGTTCGCCGCGGAACGGGAGCTTCCCGGTCAGCATCTCGAACAGAAGTACGCCGAACGAGAAGATGTCGCTTCGGTAGTCGACCTCTCCCCCCTGGATCTGTTCGGGTGCCATGTATCCGAGCGTTCCGACCGTACTCGAAGTGCGTGTCAGCTTAAGGGCACCTTTCAGCTTTGCAAGACCGAAATCCATGACCTTCGCCTGGTCCTTGGCGGTGAGCATGATGTTGTCGGCCTTGATATCCCTGTGCACGATCCCCTTGGCGTGAGCCTCCTGCAAGGCTTCCCCGATCTGGACGGCGATGTTCAGCGCATCATTCACTTTAGGGTAGGGGAGTCTCTCACGCAGCGTCCCTCCCTCGACATATTCCATCGACATGAAGAGCTGTCCTTCGTGCTCATCGACGCCGTACACCGTGCAAATGTTGGGATGATTGAGTCCGGCCGCTGCCTGGGCCTCCTGGAGAAAGCGAGCCTTTGCCGGTTCGTCCTTGTTGACACGGTCGGTGAGGAACTTCAGAGCGACGGTCCGGTCGAGCTTCGTGTCCCGGGCTTTGTACACTATCCCCATTCCCCCTTCCCCCAGTTTCTCGAGAATGTGGTAATGGGATATAGATTGTCCGATCATTTCGACCTCCAATCATGGGCCGGTCCCGCCGGAAAACGGTGGGATCCTCGAAATTCCAACTGCTCGCAAAAAGCGCTCGCAGGGAATTTCGGGACTTTGTAAACCACACCCATTCCGCCTTCACCCAGCTTCTCGAGGATCTTGTAGTGACTTACGGTTGTACCGATCATTTCCTTGTTGAGGTCAAATGAGTTCTTGTTTGGTGTGCGCTTAGCGTAAATCGACAATTGACAATCGACAATCGAAAATTCAATATCATGTGCATCCCATCGCACTGCGCCATGCGCCCAGCGAGCTCTTATCTCTTCAGCTTCGCCGTCCAATTCGTAACGATCGTCACCGGCTCGGTCGCTTTCGGTTCAATAAGTCTGTTCACAAGGAACCGTTGCCCGTCGGCAAACGGCTCGTACTCCGCCATAATGGGTGTTCGGGCGAAGAGGGTTGTGGTCCGACCTATGTCCAGCGTCGTTCCGGCTGGGCGGATCTCTACTGCCATGGTCTTGTTGTCATTGCTGATGTAAAACAATTCCCGCCCGTCCCGCCGCCATGTGGGTGTGCGGCCTCCTGTGGTCGTTATTTTGAGGGGAACTCCGGGGCCCGGAAACGGGCGAACGAAGACCTCCATCTGTCCCGTTTCGTCCGAACCGTAGGCGATCCATTTTCCGTCCGGCGAAAACCTTCCGCCGAATTCATTGTAGGCTGTCTGCACAAATGGTCGAAGCTTTCCGTCTCCGCCGACGGAGAGCAGACTGATATTGGATTGTGTTTGGGGGGAATAGTGGTCGATGCAGAGCGTTGTGCCGTCGGGAGACCAATCCGAGGAAAGTATCTGTTCGCGCGTTGTGATGATCGTTTCGTCGGCTCCTCCTCCCGCGGCGGGACGTATGTGAACGCTGAAATCGTCGCCAACGATGCTGGTATAAGCGATTTTCTTTCCGTCCGGGGACCACACCGGATTGATATCGGCGCTGAGGCCGGTCGTGAATCTGCTCCGACCTCCCCGATTGATATCATACATCCAGACATTCTGAGTTCGTGACTTGGGCTCGAAGATGCCCATCACGATTCGCTTTCCTTCGGGCGAGATCCGGACCCAGAAGTGTTCGATGATGTCTCCAACGAACGAAAGTTCTTTTCCCTGACGATTGACGATCACCATCCGCGCTCCTGCGAGTCCTTCTCCCGTTTGGTAAACAAGAATGCCGTTGCGCGATGCCGAGAACACTCCCAGGCTGAACCCAGGATCGTTGATCACGCCTTCGGCAACGGACATCGCGTCGCCTTCCAGGGTCAGGCTGCTTTCGTTCATGCGTTGGGCAAGCAAGGACGATCCGCGCATATACAGAAGATACCCGGAGGAAAATTGCGCGTTCGAGGATGAATTCACGACAAACGTACTCGGTCCGCCGTCGATGGAGGCGGCAATGATGGCGTCACCTTCGGCTTCCGCGCCGAACGATGCGGTTCGCGAAAAGTAGAGGTAGTGTTTTCCGTCTGGAAGAAACTGCGGCCAGCGCTGGCTGGATTCGTTGCGCGAGGTGTCGATACCGCGCAACGTAACTGGTTCGCCGCCGGCGGCGGAAACGGCCATAAGGGGATTGGCAGCTGTTCTGCTGAAGATGATCATATCATTTACACCCCACGCCCCTCCGCGCCCGTTGAACGCGTCGCAGATCGTGACCGGCGGATTTCCGGCGATGTCCACTTTCTTCAGCTTGCCGGTCGGACGGGAGAAGAAGCCGATCCATTTGCTGTCGTACGACCAGAATGGATAGTACGCGCCATCCGTTCCGGCCAGCGCCGTTGCCGATCCCGCATCGAGCGGTCGAAGATACAATCTTGTCTTTCCTTCGAGCGTTGCACCGGTGAACGCGATCATGCGGCCGTCCGGAGAAATAACCACGGGGCCCGAGGCGTCACCGTACGAATGGAAGTTGATCCCGCTTGGGGAAGTGATCAAAGCCTGGATGGAAGGGCTGGTTGGAGGAGATGAAAAGATGGAAAGAGCCCCTGCGATCGCTGCGAGCAGCGTGGCAATGCCCGCAATCGTCCACGGAAAGTACCGTTTCCACAGCGGCGCTGAAGCGATATCGGGCGCCGATTCAGGTACGACACGGGATGCAAGAGCAGGCCTTGCCGCGGTCACACGACTCATGCGTTGCCGGCTCGATTCACGCTTGAACCGCCGAAGATTACGCGCAAGCTCCGCCGCCGACTGATACCGGTCTGCAGGATCCTTTGCCAAACAATCCATCACGATCGCGTCCAGCTCCGGGTCGATGTCCAGCTTCACGGACGACATCGGGGGCGGATCGACGTTGACGATCTCATACGCGATCGCCGTTTCATGGACGCCCTTGAAAGGCGAACCATCCGTTATAAGCTCGTAGAGAATGACGCCGAGAGAGAAGATGTCAGTCCGATGGTCGGTCTCCATTCCCTGGACCTGTTCGGGAGACATGTACCCCGCCGTTCCCACCGTCGATCCCTCTTTTGTAAGGCGTGTTGCTCCGCGGAGTTTTGCAAGGCCGAAATCCATGATCTGGACGGTCCCGTCCTTGCGTATCATAATATTCTCGGGCTTGATGTCGCGGTGCACGATCCCTTTTTCGTGAGCCGCAGCGAGTCCCTCGGCGACCTGAATGCCGATCTCCAGGGCCTGCTTCAACGGGATCTGATGCTTCTTCTCCTGAAGCATGTGCCCGTCGACGAACTCCATCACGATGAATTGTCGGCCTTCGTGTTCTTCGATGCCGTGGATTGTGCAGATATTGGGATGCGTGAGTGCCGCGGCAGCGCGGGCTTCCTGCATGAAGCGGGATGAATCTTGTCCGGAAGCGGAGACGTGTTCAGGAAGGAATTTGAGGGCGACAACGCGGTCGAGCGTTAGGTCATGAGCTTTGTAGACAACGCCCATGCCCCCTTCGCCGAGCTTTTCGAGAATGGTATAATGAGAAAGAGTTTGTCCTATCATCGGCCACCGCCAGGGTGTGTGCGTGTCGTTTTGTTGCGTACACCTTCCTGCGCAACAATCTGGATGCGACGAATGAGTTCGTCCAATCAACGGCAAGCCTTCGTCCGCGCCGAAACGCGTCAGCGAACGAAGGCCCGTCTCCCAGATTCCGTCACACTGCCCCCTGAGTCAAAGCAGGGGACCAGCCGAATCTCAAACTTAGGAATCTACCACTTGATATAAGGAATCGCTAGCACTTTCTCAGAAATTCGAAGAAGGGGGATGCCGCCGTGCCCGGAAGGGATGGAAGGTATCAGTAATTCCGACAGTATACTCCGGATTAATGTGCGGAGTGATGCCCTGCATTCGCGGGCGAAGGTGGCGAGCGTGTCTCAATTTGAGCTATTCCGACCCAATTTACTCTCCGACCTTCTCAAACGCATCGCAAGGCACCGGTGTGCAGACTACTTAACCAAGTTCATCTTCTTTTGTGCCCGAACTCCCCACATGCACCGCCGCATCTCCAAATTTTTTTCTCACATCATCCACCGCCTTGAACTTCTTCTTTTCCTTCTCCCCATCCTCTGTAAGCGCAAGTTCCATCTGCGTATCGTCCACGAAATGACTGAGCCGCACGCCGATCAATCGAAGCTTTCTGCGGCGGTCGAAGTTCGACCGTAACAGCTCGGCAGCCGTTGCGAAAACGACGGGATCGCTGTTCGTCGGTTCGATCGTCCGTTCACGTATGAACGTTGTGAAGTCGGAGTAGCGGAACTTGACCGAAACTTTACGCGCTTTCCACTCCTTCTTCCGTGTGGAGGAGCAGACGTCTTCTGTCAACGCGAAAAGGATCTTCTCCAATTGCGGAAGGTCCTGGATGTCCCTGTCGAACGTCTCTTCCCGGCTGATGCTCTTTCTCGTCGATTCCGATTCCACGGTCTCCGAGCCGCGTCCAAGAGATGCGCTGTGGATCCAAAGTCCGTGTTTGCCGAGAAGGCGGAGGAACTCCTCCTGCGTGTGCTTTTGCACGTCGGCCACCGTTCGAAACCCGCGGGCGACGAGAAATTCTTCCGTCTTCTTCCCGACCCCAGGAATGACGCCGACTGGGAGCGGCGCCAGGAAACCGGCCTCCGTTCCGTGGGGGACCGTAATAACACCGTTCGGCTTTACGGTCCCTGCGGCGATCTTTGCTACAAGCTTGTTTGCCGCAAGGGCGATCGTACATGGGAGGGAGAATTCGTCGAGCACTATCCTCTGGAGCTTTTTCATAAACCCCGGGAGGTCGTTGCCATACAGCGATTCGGTTCCCGTGAAGTCCAGATACATCTCATCGATCGACGCACGTTCGACAATGGGGGCGAGCTCCAACATGCGCTTGTACAGCGCAAGGGAAATGCTGGAGTATTGGTCGTAATGACCGCGCGCCAAAATGAGGTGCGGACACAGCCGAAGCGCCTGCGACGCCGGCATTGCGGAGCGAACACCGAACACCCGCGCCTCATACGACGCGGAAGCTACAACGCCGCGGCCTTTGGGACTTCCGCCAACGGCGACCGGTTTGCCGATCAATGACGGATCGTTGATCCGTTCGACGGACACGTAGAAACAGTCCAAGTCGAGATGGGCGATGGACTTCATTTCGCTTTTCGAATTTCGTGCTTGCATTAATTGAAGGGGTTTGGATAATTTTGCAGCAGTTGCCATCCCGCCGCCCGACCGGAGATTCGATGGATACTTATCGTCTGACCCGGACGAGGCCGACGAACCGTCCGGCCGGCGGTCATCGGATCCGTCCACACGACGTTGACCGAATTGATGCCTTTTGAGATCACCGTGGTGAAATCCGTCGTCCGGTTCGCTGTAGTATCCTTGAGATACACGGTGACTGTATCGGTGACCAGAAACGTGCCGACCGGCGTGGAATTGTTCAAGGTCTCGAACAACATAGGAAGATCGAGGACGTTGGGGAAAAGGGCGGCGTCGGAGATCTCAACAATTCCCTGAGCGTCGGTCCATCCAAGTATTGCGATCGCCGCGTCAGGCTGCCACAGAACCATAGTGATTGCACTGTTATGGATCTCGTTTCCTGTCGCAGTATCCACGACCGCTAGGCGGCATAGGTAGACCCGCGTTCCCACGGCGGGATTGACGGAAAAAGAAATGGCATAGGTGCCGGCCGCGAGGACCTGACGGTCGACGAGCGTGTCCAGCGGCACGCTGTTGAATTCACTCAGGATCAGTGTCGCTCGTCCGGGAGTGGGCGCCACGATACCGACCGTCGTTTGCGCAAGAGTTGTCGGTACTGTCGTGCGTTTTCCGAGGCTGGTGACCGACAATGCATTCCATGCGCTAACCCGGATGCCCGAAAGCGGCATGCCGAATCCGTCTTTGACCGACACACGAAAGACGAACGGACGCGCATCGATGGGCTCAGGTCCAGCCGGAGTACTGCAGGAGACTGCTCCATACAGTAGGGCAGTGAACAGAGCGAAGGCGGAAGGGAGAAGATGGCGCAATGAATGAACGGTAACAATCTTTGCGTTCATTGCGGATGATAATCTAAGCTCTGCATCATGTATCTACGTCACTCCGTACCAATTCTGGTCATGCGTCCTGAATGCATGTCGCAGCATCTCCACCATTCCTCCCGGAAGTATCCCTTCGTCGACGGCCCGCACATTCTGTTCCAAATGTTCGAGTGAAGAGACGCCCGTGATGACGGCATCGACGCCCCACGTGTAGGCTGCGAACCGGAGGAAGAGGGGAACCGGGTCGACAGGCAGATCGAGGTGCAGTGCGAACCAGCGGTCCCAATAGGTCGACACGTCGTGGCCTTCTGGACGGCGTGTTCTCGTCCAGGGAGCGTTGGCCAGCGGACGCTTGGCGATCACGCCAAGCCCGCGCTCTTTCGCGCGCGGCAGCATCCAGTCGAGCACCCGCTGGTCAAGGACGTTCACGGAACATTCGACGGACCCGACCCGTCCCGAATCGATCGTCCAGCCGAGATCGTCGTTGTCCCCCGAATACGCGATTACTCGCACCAATCCCTTGTCCTGCATTGCGGAGAGCGCGTCGAACAGCCCGTTTTGGCGGATGATGTCGGCAGGGAAGGAATGGAGGTGGACGATGTCGAGATGGTCGGTGCGCATCGTCCGCAACGCTTCACGGACACCGGCGACGACGGCGTCGTAGGTGAGGTCTTGAATGCCCGGAATACCGTAGCCGACCTTGGTGGAGAGAACGAAATGCGACCGGCGACCCGACAGGGACCGACCGATGCGCTCTTCCGCAAGGCCGTAACTGCGGGCGGTGTCGATGAGTGTCACGCCAAGGTCAAGGGCGCCGTGAAGTAAGCGCTCTGCATCGCGATCTGTGATCTCCGCGCGTCCGAGGCCGCCCGTGCCGAGCCCGACTGCGGAGACCTGCAGTCCCGTAAGACCGAATTGGCGGGAGTCCATAGATTCACTCCGTTCTTCTGAAATCACGCTGCTCCGACCCCGACGCAGCCGCCGTTATCGCTCTTCTAATGTCCCCGATTCAAGATACGACCTAAATTCCTGACGTGCTGAGAGGACGTCGTTATGCTGCACGTCTGTGTGGATGAACACGACCCGATGAGTTCGAAGATCGCGAGGCGTCAGCGCCGGCAAAGGTTTTCCGCTCCATGTCGAACGGGAATCCACCGATCCCGATTCCTCGACATTCGCGAACGGGATCTTCCACGCCGACAGATCTTCCATAAACCCTTCCGTCGTTCCCCGTGTTCCGCCGCTGTCCGTATAGATCGCTACAAGACGACCCCGTGAATGGTCGACCCAATACGCATATTTTTCCACGTTTCCGTACAGCGCATCGAACAAGTACACTTCCTTGACCTTCTCCGTCAGTCCCCCGCGCATGAGAATGAACGAGATCATCCGATAGGCGCCGCTGTGACCGCTGATGATAATGGTTCGGATATCCTTTGTCCCAACTTTGCCTTGTTTGTGCAGTTTTCCAGTGACATCTGTCATAAGTCGGCGAAAAGCGTCCGTTTGCTCGAGCTTTCCGCCATACGAATCCGGAGCATTCTTCGGACCCTGCGGTATGACAAGGATTGCGTTCTTTCGGCTCTCGAAGAGCTGTTCCGCAAGCTTGAACTGAGCGAACACCGAATCGACGGAATTGTACCACCCATGAATGTGCACAACGATGTCGAGCGGTCTGTCCTTGCGATATCCTTTGGGAATGAAGACGCCAACGGTGCTGTCTTGATAATGCTCCCTTGCGGAGAACGTAATTCCGCCGTAGGTGTGGCCCGAATCGCGCAGCGCATCGGGAAACGGGGCTGTGCTCAATGAGAGCAAGACGACTTCACCAATCCCAGAGTAGCGCTCTTGGAGCGGCTGAGCAGCCAACGTCGCTGCAAAGAAGCACGTTAGGAAGGAGCGGAGGAGACGATTCAGGTTTGAAAGTGAGGATTGCATTTCACGATGGAGCGCAGTTTTCACAAAGCAGACCTGCAATCGCCCTTTCTCTTTTCCTTTTCATTTCTGTTTGTCGTTTTCATTTTTCTTTTTCTTCCTTGGCCATCCTCTGCAATGCTTCTCCTGAAAGTCTGAAGATGCGCCAATCGTCCAACATTGTCGCTCCGATAGAACGGTAGAACTCGATCGCCGACTCGTTCCAGTCGAGCACCGCCCATTCGAACCTTCCACAGCCCCGCTCCACGGCAATGGCCGCGAGACGTTGCAGCAACGCTTTACCGACACCGTGACCACGCTTTTCGGGAACGACAAAAAGATCCTCCAGATACAGGCAATGTCGTCCAAGAAACGTCGAGAAATTATGAAAGAAGATACCGAATCCGACAGGAGCATCGTCGAGGAAGGCGAGAAGACATTCCGCCTGCGGCTTCGGACCGAACAGCGACACGCGAAGGATCTCTTCGGTGGCCACCACCTGATGTGGAAGCTTCTCGTAGTCCGCCAATTTCTTGATGAAAGAAAGAATCAGCGGCAGATCTGTAACCGTTGCCGGTCGGATGTTGAGAGAAGAGGGCATCAATAGGGAGCAAAAAGAGTGAAGTACGAACAACGATTTACGAATTACGAGCTGCGAAGGTCACGAGTCGCTCTTAGGACCGGAATGTGATCTTGCTGTTCGCACGCTCGCAACAAAGATGGAAACCAGCTCGTTCGTCTCTTTGATTGCAGCGACCACCTTGACTTCAGATTTCACAAGATGAAGCCGATATGTGATCTTTAGCGCCACCAGAGATTCACGGAGCTCTTTGAGCACGACCTTAAGCTTGTGGATGAAATCGTGCCTTGATTCCGCGTCCTGGGCTTCCGCGTAATTGAAAGAGGGTGAAAAACCGGATCGGACCAAATGATCTGCGATATAATTGCCAATCCTCGTTTGCGGCAATTCCGGGATCAGTTCCGCAAGAAGTACGCAAAATTCGATCAGCCTCTGCTCAAGATTGCTACTCTTTGAGATTGCCATGACTCCCCCTCGAATTGTGTGGACGGCTGTTGATTACAGCATCACTTCTGCGGAAGGCAAAACTTTAACCTACCGCACTTCCACTTCGTCGTTCGTCAACCCGCCTGCCTCACTGACGTTCATTCGGCGGGCAGGTCGTCATTCGTCCTTCATTCTTCTACTCATGTTCTTCCAATCCCCTCAAACTTTCCTCCAGCTTCTCAATATTCCTCCCCACATCCTCGCGTTTCTCACGTTCCCGCGCAACGATGTCATCCGGCGCTTTCGATATGAAGCTGGGATTCGAGAGTTTCCGGTCGATCCCCTCAGCCATACCCCGGAGTCGCGCGATTTCCTTCCCGAGTCGGATGCGTTCGGCCCCGGCGTCGATGAGGCCGGCGAGGGGTACATACACCTCGGTCGCTTCAACCACGGCCGAGGCCGCCGGCTTCGGCTTCCGGTCGGAAGGAATGATCGTCACCGACGACGCACGCGTAAGTCTTGTCAAGTACCGTTCATACGACGTGATTATCCGGGCCGTATCTTCGTCCGTCACGATCTGCAAAGTGATGTCTTTCGACGGCGGAATGGAGTTCTCTCCCCGGATGTTCCGGACTGTCTCGATGATCCGCTGGACGAATGCCATCCGTTTTTCCGTGCTCTCTTCGATCCAATCGTCGTCGACCTTCGGAAATGGAGATCGGACGAGCATCGCGCCGTTCCGGTCCGTAAGATGCTGCCAGAGCTCTTCGGTCACGAACGGCATGTAGGGATGAAGCATGCGAAGAGCCTGGTCAAAGATCCAGACCGCGCGCGTAACGACGGTGCGCCTGATCTCCGCACTCTCGTCGCCGGTGAAGCGCGCCTTGATGATCTCGACATACCAATCGCAGAAGTCATGCCATAGGAAATCGTACAGGACCTTGCTGGCTTCGTTGATATTGAAAGCTTCGAGGGCTGCGTTGAAATCGCGGACGGACGAGTTCAACCGCGACAAGATCCATCGATCGGCGAGGTCGAGCTCTTCGAGCGGCATCGCGTCCAGCGACAGGGGCGCGTCTCCGCATATCTGCCGCGCATTCATCAGCAGAAAACGGCCGGCGTTCCAGGCTTTGTTGGCGAAATTCCTTCCGAGTTCGCATTTCTCCGAGGCGAAGAAAATGTCTTGGCCGAGAGGAGCGAGATATGCCACCGTAAAGCGCATCGCATCGGCTCCGTACTCCTCAATTACATGGAGCGGGTCGGGGGAATTGCCCAGACTCTTGCTCATCTTGCGTCCCTGCGAGTCTCTCACGATGCTCGTGAAATAGACGTCGCGAAACGGAACGAGTTCTTCATCCGCATGCCGCGGTTTTCCCCGAAGGTTCGGCATGTCGCGCATGAATTCCATGTTCGCCATGATCATCCGCGCGACCCAGAAGAAAATGATGTCCGGCGCGGTGACGAGCGTGTTCGTAGGATTGAAAAAGCGCAGTTCTT
>Ga0156245_1135_pt1 | contig 14478 bp, 15 predicted proteins | sample RifCSPlowO2_12_FD_107892 | JGI IMG/M metagenome (GOLD analysis project Ga0156245, IMG submission 107892) | Ignavibacteria bacterium RIFCSPLOWO2_12_FULL_56_21
GGTTCAGTTCGATGCAGGAAGGTTAACGAGCGGAACGTACTTCTATCGTCTGGTTGCGGAGGGAAAAGTGATGACGAAGAAGATGCAGGTGGTGAAGTAATGCCGTTGAGAACTCAAAAGGAATAATGGAATATTGGAATGATGGAATGTTATCGCAAGGATTGTGGAAGGGGTTTTGAAGAAACGTCGTCGTTGGTAGGCCCTGGAGAACAGTATCGTTATTGCATGGGCGCGGTCATTGTGAAGTATTTCCGAGGTAGTACCTTCAATCGCACTTGGTATTTGGTCGTTCCTTGTTGAATATTCATTATTGACTGCTTCACCTCGACAAAGTCCTACTCCGCTTTACCACGTAATCTTGCTTCTCCTCCTCGGGTCCGCTTCCCCCTCGTTCCATTGCAGTGACGTGTGCTTGTCGCAGAGGCCGATCGGATATTTCGCATTGAAGATTTCGGTCGTCTTTTCGGGGCACCATTCCCGCGCCTTCTTTTTCGTCTCCACGCAGATCGTATCATCGATCACGCCATCCGGCTGATTGAACGATTCAAACGGCAGGGCGATGGACGGGTCTTCATAGGTATACTGCATGAAGCGGGCCCAGACGGGGGCGGCGGCGCGCCCTCCCTGACCCTCACTGCTTCGGAACTTGATCCGGTTGTCGTCAAACCCGACCCAGGCCCCTGCGACGATGTGGGGGGTGAATCCTACGAACCACGCATCCCCATAGTCGTTCGTCGTTCCCGTTTTGCCGGCGGCCGGTCCGGTGTAGAACGCCCGCACGCCGCGGTAACCGGTCCCCGAATTGACGACGCCTTTCATGAGGTCGGTCATGATATACGCCGTTTCTTTGCTCAGCACTTCGCTCTTCTCGGGCGTGTTCTGTTCAATGACGTTGCCGTCCTTGTCCTCGATGCGCAGGATGGCGATGGGGGAGACGAGGACGCCCTCGTTGGCATACACGCCGTAAGATGAGACGAGGTCGAGCGGCATCACCTCAACGGACCCCAGGGCGATCGACTCATACGGCGGTATCCGGGAACGGATGCCCATGCGATTCGCATATTCGGCCACCTGTTTTGCGGGGGCGATCTCGAGTATGGCTCGCACGGTCACAAGGTTGATGGAGAATCTGACGCCGTCGCGGAGCGTAAATCTTCCCCCAACGCTCTTGTCATAGTTCTCGGGTGTCCATCGCGTGCCGTCGGGCATGGGGATCGTCACGGGCTGGTTCTGAATCTCATACGTCACGGGCGTCCCGTTGTCGATGGCGACGGTGTAGACGAACGGCTTGAATGCGGAACCGGGCTGGCGCCGGATCTGTGTCACATGATTCAAGCCGTACCGGAAATTCCGAAAATCCCTGCCGCCGACCATCGCCAAAATATGGCCTGTATGAGGATTGACGGCAACGAAGCCGACTTCGATATTCTGTGTCTTGTGCTTGACGGAATCGGTGAACGTCTGATCGGATGCGTAGAACTGAATGATGCTGTCGCGCTGCGTGGAATTGCGCGCCTTCCGGTAGGCATCGGTCTCCCGGATCGTCTTGTCGACGTTGTCCTGAAGTATGTCGGGATGTTCACGCCAGTCCCATGTGGAATCGAACACGGCCTGGAATACTGGGAAATGCTCGTCCACGGCACGGTTGGCGTTTCGCTGCATTCGGCTGTCGAGGGTGGTGTACACTTGAAGGCCGTCCCGGTACACGTCGAAGCCGTATTGTTCCGCTTTTTTCAGGAGCTGCTGACGGACCCATTCAACAAAATGCGGCGCGATGCCCACGCGGAAATCGGAATCCATGCTCATGATTCTGAGGGAATCGGCGCGAACGAAGTCGACGGAATCCTGCGGCACAATGCCGTCCTTGATCATCTGGCCGAGGACAATTTCGCGCCGGTCGAGAGCTCGTTCGGGATGTTTGATGGGGTCATAATACGACGGACCCTTCAGCATCCCGATGAGGAGCGTGTATTCACCCATCGTCAAATGCGACGCTGATTTTCCGAAATAGATCTGCGCGGCGGATTCGATGCCGTAGGCTGTGCGGCCGAAAAAAGCCACGTTGAGATACAGCTCGACGATCTCGTTCTTGGTGAAGTTCCGTTCGATCTGAATAGACGAGATCGCCTCGCGAAGCTTCCGCGTGATCTTATCAAAGAGATGACGGTCCGTGACCCTCAGGTAGAGGTTGCGGGAGAGCTGCTGCGTGATAGTGCTGGCTCCTTCCCGGTCAAGGTCGAACGCCAGGATATTCTTGACGAACGCCTTGAAGATCCGCGTCAGATGCAACCCCCAGTGATTGTAGAATTGCTTGTCTTCGGTGGCGATCAACGCGGGGACAAGCCCTGCCGGAAGCCGATCGAGGGGGATGCGGGTGCGGTTCTTATAGAAGAGCTGATCGAGTACCTCGCCGTCGCTGGAAAGGATCTTGGTCGAAAGCTCCGGCCGGGGGTTTTCCAGCTGTTCGAGGGAAGGAAGGCCGTCGATGATGTAGACGGTATACCACGTGAGAAGGACGACGACGACGGCCGCTACGACAAGCAGCATCGAATAGCGGTTATACGACCAACGCCCTGATTTCCGTGCGGCCTGCCTCCGGAATTCCGGGTCGTTGAAATATCGCTGCATTTCGTCGGAGCTATAGGTGGACTTGGACATGTGAAGTTGAGGGCCGATGGAGAAGATGGTCCACGAAGCACACGAAGAGAGTTATGTAATTGTGAATGGCGAAACTTGAAAGTGATATTGACCACCAAGAACACGAAGTAAATTGTGTTATTGCTTCGTGTACCTTCGTGGTCCAAACCTCTTTCACCACGCCCTTACTAACAAATTACCCTTCGTGTACTTCGTGGTGGATCTTTTCTTTATCCGCGCCTTTCGCGCTTTTCATTAGCCCGGAAGGTCTTCAGTGTAATGCGCCTGCCATCGAACACCGCATACGTATGTTCGTCGATCCAGTCGCCGAGGTTGATATACGTGCCATTCTGAAAGCGTTCGACGTGCGGCTGATGATTATGGCCCATAACGACCACATCGAATCCTTCGCGGATCTTTTGACGTGCGAAATCCACCATGTCGTTCCCTTCATACGTCTTTTTGCCGGTATGCTGCCGGCTCGTCCGGGAGGACCAGCGTGCGATCATGCCCGTGATATCGGGGTGGACCAGCGAAAACAGAAAGATACTGACCCTGTTTCGGAGCACGGACTTGAGCATACGGTAGCCTGTGTCGTTTCTCAGAAGCCCGTCTCCGTGATGCAAAAAGAAACGTTTGCCATAGAGGTTTCGCTCGATGGGTTCGAGAGAGACTTCGACGCCGAGTTGTTTTGGAAAGAACGATTTCAGCCAGAAATCGTGATTCCCTGCAAGGAACGTTATGCGGACGCCTGCATCGGTAAGTTCCGCGAGCTTGCCGAGAACGCGCACATGTCCGGATGGGATGACCGAGCGGTATTCGAACCAGAAGTCGAACAGGTCGCCGGCGATAAACACCTGTTCGGCGTCCCGCATGATCGTGTCGAGAAATCGCAGGAGCATGCGTTCCTTCGACCGTTCGCGCTCGGGAGTGTCCAGGCCGAGATGAACGTCAGAAAAGAAGTAAATGCGGGTGCGCTTCGGAGGCTGAATTCTTGCCACGTTCGGAAATATCGGTCAAAATCGAAGTGTTGAATACCGAAAAAACAAGGGAAAAGCAAGGCTGGCCAATATCGGGCATTACTTCCCGAACAGCATCTTGCCGACGAAAACCTTTGCGGAGCTACGTTGAGAAGAAATGGTGATTCGACAGAGATACACGCCGCTCGCCGTGTTGTGTGGCGTCCAGTCGATGGCGTGACGCCCGGGAGCGAACATTCTGTCTGTCAGGCATGCGATCATGCGTCCCTGGAGGTCGAGGATCTCAAGACGGACATGGGCCTGTTCCTCCAATTCGAATGGGATCCGTGTTCGATCGTTGAATGGATTGGGGAAGTTCTGTCGAAGCGCATGGACGCGTGGAATATTGGGCACAAGAACCAGCGGCCCCACCACGGTCTCATCATTGACGGTGACACGCACGCACACCCAGTAGGCGGTATGAGGACACGTGGAACAGCAGCCGGGAATGTTCTTGTTGAGCAGGCCGTCGACGTCGATATGATTCAACCCGACACCGGTGGCCCAGCCGTAGTTCAAGGAAAGGCCTCCGCAGAAATCGACGCCCCAATCGAACAGTACCCCTTCGGCTGCGACGGGAACGCCGGAGGAGTCGACCACATCAGCGAACAGAGCCTGAAGCCACTCCGTCGGATGGTCGCACGACGGATAACAGTCGGTGTTCAAGCTTCCGAATCGAATCGTAACGCTGTAGGCGGCGGCCTGTGCTTCTGCCTGGCGCGTCCATACGCCGAGCACAACCGCAACGATCAGCAGGGTGTTCCGAAATCGGCATCGATTCGACCGGCAGCGCGGGGCAAGGCTGAGGTGTTGCACGTTGTACTTCACCGCATGATAGCTGCGAGAGGAAGCACGGCTCGGAAGCAACTGCCCGAGCCGACCTTGCTTTCGACCTCGAGCGTTCCGTTGTGCGCCTCGGCGATCCACTTTGCGATCGACAGGCCGAGCCCGCTGCCAGGGGGGGCCTCGTAACCTTCGCGATGAACGCGATGAAATCTATTAAAGATAAGGGGCATTTCGTCGGGCGGAATGCCCACCCCGTTGTCCAGCACGCTGACGACGGCCGCCCCATTCTCGCGTTCGAGTCGAACTGTAACGCTGCCGCCCGCAGGCGTGTACTTCACAGCGTTATCCACAAGGTTGAGAAACAGTTGTCGCAAACGCTGAGGGTCGCCGTTCATCGTCACCGGCGACCGCTCTTCGAATCCGACCGATATGTGTTTTTCTTCCGCAAGGACCTGTGCATCGTCCCTGATCTGGCGCAGGAGCTCGTGGAGAGGCACAGAGGTGATCTGCAGTGAGTGGCGTCCCAGGTCGGACCGAATGAGCGACATGAGGCTCTCGACGATTGAAGAAAGTCGGAGGAGTTCGTCGTGGAGACTGACGAGCAGTTCTCGCGTTTGCCCGTCGATCCGACTGTTCCGGAGTGCCACTTCGATCTCTCCCCGCATGATCGTCAACGGTGTGCGAAGCTCGTGGGAGGCGTCGGCGGAGAATTGTTGGATCTGGGCGAAGGACGACTGTAATCGGCCGATCATGTCGTTGAACTGAGCAGTCAGCCTGCCGAGCTCGTCGTCCACCCGGGCCGCGGGGAGCCGCCGGCTCAGATTCTCGGCCGTGATCTCCCGGGCTGCATTCGTCAGATCGTCGACCGGTGCGAGGGTTTTGCTCGCCAGGAACCATCCCCCGATCACGGATATGATGAGCGCCAGAGGGGCAAAAAGGCGGAAGGAGAAGAAAAAACTGTCGAGCGCCTCATTCACGGTTTCGAGGGGATACGCGACGAAGATTTTGACAAAGTCATTCTGCGTAACGGCGAGGCGGAGTTCTTCTCCCCCGGGGCTCCGGGAGGTCACCACTTGCACCCATTTGTACGGAATATCCGCATGTTCCAGCTTCTGAATTCCGAGGCTTTGAGAACGGTAGAGCAGGTCGCCGTTGCGGTCCAGGATCTGAATATAATGACGGCGCGGACTCAGGAGAGTATGCTGGTAGATCTCCCCCCAGAGGGCGTCGGCCTCATCTTCCTCCGCGATCGTGGAGTCGGGAGCGGGCGCCTGCTGTTGCGATGCGATCTTGCGCAATTCGCGCAATTCCCGGACGGCTGCACGCTTCAGCTTTATGCGTCGGGCTCTGGGCTCGATGAAGTCGTTCACCCATTTGATCTCGGAGCGCAGAGAACGGTCGAGATTGTCGACAAGGGCATTGCGCGACACCACGTAGGACGTGACGCCGTAAACGACGAGCGTCGCCGCGAGCCAGAGTGCGTACCAGGACGTCAGGCGCGTGCGTATGGAATGAAAGAACGTCATTTCACGCCGGGCCGATGCTCCAGGACATACCCCTGGCCGCGTTCGGTGTGGAGCAGCCGCGACGGGAATCCCGCGTCGATCTTCTTCCGGAGATGGTTGACATAGACGTCCACGATATTCGTTCCGGGGTCGAAATCATACCCCCATACGTCGCGCGCGAGCTGCTGGCGGTTAACGAGCTTTCCTTCGTTCCTCATGAAGTATTCGAGGAGCGTGTACTCTCTTGTCGTCAATTCAATGGTGCGTCCTGTGCGCTGCGCCTTGCGGCTGACCGTATCGAGAACGAGGTCGGCAACGCGCAGTTCCGTTCGGGACGCAGACCTGCGGAGCATCGATCGTACCCGGGCCAGCAGCTCGTCGAAGGAGAAGGGCTTGGTCAAATAATCGTCCGCGCCGCTGTCGAGGCCGGACACGATGTCCTCGGTGGAGCTTCGCGCAGTGAGCATGAGGACTGGAAGGACAATGCCGTCGGTGCGGAGGTCCCGGAGAACGTCGAACCCGTTTTTGTGGGGGAGGAGGACATCGAGAATCAGCAGGTCGAAGGAATTGGTGCGGACCTTCTGTTCGCCCGTCACACCATCGGCAGCGGTGTCGACCGCATATCCTTCGCCTTCGAGGCCGCGCCGAAGGAATCGGGCGACCTTCACTTCATCCTCAACGATCAGGATCTTCAGCGGGGCAGGGGCCATAATGCATTCAACAACGTGCAACGTACTCTGAAATGGCCCGAAGGTCAAGAGCGGGCCTGTGCGTTGTCGTACGGAACAAAATTGGCTATATTCTCCTTCCATTCAGAACGACCATGCGTATTCTTTCCGCACTTCTCGTGGCCTCCCTGTCCATGCAGGGATGTGTGCAAACGATCGCCATCCGAACTGTCGGCGGCATTATGGAGTACGGGTTCGAGGCGTTCAACGAAGAATCCGACCTCGATCTTGCACGCGAGGGACTGAGCGGCAATCTGAAATTGCTCGAGGCTCTGATCAAGGGAGACCCGGACAACGAGCAGATCCTGCTGTTCGCGGCCCAGGGATACAGCGCCTATGCGCTTGCCTTCGCAGAGGACGACAGTGTCGAGCGGGCGCGGCCAATCTACCTGCGCGCTCGCGACTATGCGTTTCGAATCCTCGATCAGCGTTCGGGGTTCAAAAACGCGCGCAAAGGCAGCCTCGAAGAACTTCGGACCGCAGTCTCGGCGTTATCCAAAGACGACGTTCCGGCGGTCTTTTGGGCTGCGTTTTCGTGGGGGTCGTACATCAATATCACCAGGGAAGACGCCATCGTCATGGCGGACCTTTCGAAGGTCGATGCCCTGATGGAATTTGTGCTTGTGAACGACCCGTCCTACTATTACGGCGGAGCCGATCTGTACTTCGGGTCGATACAGGGAACGATTCCGGCAGTGTTGGGCGGACGTCCGGAAAGATCGAAGGAACATTTTGAGAAGTCGCTGTCTTTTTCTGGCCGGAAGTTCCTGATGGCCCAGGTGATGTATGCGAAGACGTATTGCGTGCAGGTCCAAGACCGCGACCTTTACAAGAAGCTCCTGGACGAAGTGGGAGATGCATCGATCGACATTCTGCCCGAAGTGCGCCTTCCGAATGCGGTCGCCAAACACAAGGCTCGCCGGCTCCTGTCACAGATCGACGAACTGTTCTAAGGAAAACGTACGATGAGACGACTCGGACCCATGATTTGCCTCTCCTTCCTGATGTGTGCGTCTGCCGGTCCATTGGCAGCGCAGCAATACACAGTGAAGTTCGCGACCGTGGCGCCGGAAGGAAGCTCATGGATGAAGATCATGAGGGAATATGACGATGCCGTCCGAAAGGAAAGCGGCGGACGCATGCGCTTCAAGGTGTATCCTGGAGGAGTTCAGGGGAAAGAACAGGACGTTCTCCGGAAGATTGCGATCGGTCAGCTTCAGAGCGGCGGGTTCACGGGCGTCGGTCTGGGCGAGATCGCCCCATCCGTGCGCATCCTCGACGCCCCTTTCCTGTTCCGGTCACACGACGAAGTGGACCGCATTCTGACCGTCTTTACGGGCGAATTTGAAAAAGCGTACGAGGCGAACGGCTACGTGCTGCTCGGATGGGCGGAGGTGGGGTTTGTCCATGTCTTCACCAACGTCGAGGTCAAGACGCCGAATGACCTCTCGAAGCTGAAAATGTGGACGTGGGAAGGGGACCCGATCGCCGGGGCCGCGTTCAAATCGCTGAATATGCGCCCGATCCCGCTGACGCTCGAAAACGTCCTGACATCGCTCCAAACCGGGTTGCTCGATGCATTCTACACATCGCCGTATGCGGCGCTTGTGCTGCAGTGGTACACGAAGGCAAAATACATGGTGGATGTGCCGATCGCCAATGCCGCGGGGGCGGTCGTCGTATCCAAGAAGTACTTTGACACGCTGCCGAAAGATCTCCAGGACATTCTTGTCCGCAACGGTCGAACGTATTTTCGCAAACTCACCGAGACGAGCCGCAGGGAGAACGAAGATGCTGTCGCAGAGTTCAAACGCCGCGGGATTACAGTGATCAGAACCAAAGAAGGAGATCTGAAAGTGTACCAGGATGCCGGCGTTTCAGCGCGGAAGCAGCTCACGGGTTCGATGTTTACCGCCGACCTCCTGCAACGAGTTGAACGGGAGCTTGAACAATTCCGGATGAGCCAAAAAGGCGGCTCATGAAGGTCCTGCTCGCCGTCGACCGGGCGTTATCCCGGGTCGAAGGATGGATCCTGATCGCCCTATTATCGGTCATGGTCCTGCTCTCCTTCGTTCAGGTCGTACTACGAAACGTCTTCCATGAGGGGATCATCTGGGCGGACATTCTCCTGCGCCACATTGTACTCTGGATCGGATTTCTCGGAGCCGCCATTGCGACGAGCGAAGATCGCCACATCTCGATCGACGCCTTTGCCCGATTTCTGCCCGACCGCGTTCGTCATGCCGCATCGGCAATCACTCACCTCTTTGCGGCGGCTGTGTGCGGAATACTTGCACACGCATCGCTCACGTTCATTCACAACGACCTCGCCTCGGGGTCGGAGTTTCTGCCCGGAATTCCTGCGTGGTACAGTGAGATTATCATTCCGGTCGGATTCGTGCTGCTGGCCCTCCATTTCGTCATCCGCGCGTGTGTCAAAGTTGCCGCCGCCGCGGGAAGGGGGACGGCATGAACGCGTGGTTGGCCGTCATTCTGATCGTTCTCCTCGCACTCTTTGGGGCGCCCCTCTTTTCCATCATTGCTACGTTCGCGTTGTATGGATTCTCGTCTTCCGGGACCGACGCATCGGCCGTCATTATTGAACTGTATCGGATCGCGGATTCGGCCGCTCTTGTCGCCATTCCGTTGTTTACGTTCGCGGGATATATGCTTGCAGAGAGCAAGTCACCGCAGCGGCTGGTCGCATTGGCCCGCGCACTGGTCGGCTCGTTCCCCGGGGGCATTTCCTTCGTGGTGCTCGGCGTGTGCGCGTTCTTCACAGCCTTCACCGGAGCTTCGGGGGTCACAATTGTCGCGCTCGGCGGGATCGTCCTTCCCATGCTGGTCCAGCAAAAGTATCCCGAACGGTTTTCCGTCGGACTGGTGACGGCCTCGGGAAGCATCGGCCTGCTGTTCCCTCCAAGTTTGCCCATCATCCTCTACGGATTGATCGCTTCGGTCAGCATCGACCAGCTGTTTGTCGCCGGGGCGCTGCCCGGGCTGGTGCTCGTGGGCATTCTGACCGTCTACGGCATACGCGTGTCGTATACCGCAAAGGTTCCTCGGGTTCCGTTCGTTTGGAGTGAGCTCTGGTCGGCGATCCGTGCTTCCGCGTGGGAACTTCCGCTTCCCGTCATCATCATTGGCGGAATCTATGGCGGGGCCTTCACGGCTATCGAAGCGGCGGCGATAACCGCGTTCTATGTGTTCATCGTTGAAGTATTTGTGTATCGGGATCTGCATCTGACGCGCGACATACCTCGAGTGATGCGGGAGAGTATGGTGCTCGTCGGAGCGATCCTGGCGATCCTTGGAGTTGCGCTCGGCCTGACGAACTACCTTATCGACGAGGAGGTTCCGCAGCATCTCTTCGAACTTGTGAAAGACCACATCGACAGTCCGATCACGTTCCTCCTGATCCTCAACGGTTTTCTGATCATTGTGGGAATGATGATGGATATCTTCTCGGCCATCATCGTCGTCGTTCCTTTGATCCTTCCCATTGCGCGGGAATTCGGCATCGACCCCGTGCATCTCGGCATTATCTTCCTGACGAATCTGGAGATCGGCTATCTTACGCCTCCCGTGGGATTGAATCTTTTCCTGGCGAGCCTAAGGTTCGAGAAGCCCGTCTTCGAAGTGGTCCGGTCAGTTGTCGTGTTCATTGCACTTGAGCTTGTGGCGTTGGCGGTGATCACGTACGTCCCGGACCTCAGTTTGTGGCTCGTGAGGGCGCTGGGGACGCAGTAGAAGATTCACCACAAAGCACACGAAGGATATATTGGTTCTTGTAGGTTGCAGAGAAATGTTATTGTCCACTAAGAACACTAAGAAAAACTTTTAACTCATTAACTCTTCGTGTTCTTCGTGGGTGAATCTTTTAAGGAGGAGCAACATGGATAAGAAGAAAGTCATCGACCAGCTTAACAAAGCCATCGAGCTGGAGTTGACGGGAGCGATGTGGTATCTCGCCTCGTCGTTCAATGTGTTCGGTTTCACGCGTCCGGTGATCGTCGGATTCCTTCGGGAACAGGCGACGGAATCAATCGGCCATGCGACGAAGCTGGGCGAAAAGGTGGTGGACCTCGGAGGAACTCCGGTCGTCAAAGTTGCCGAGAAGAAACCGACGAAGGGTTCAGTGAAGAAGATACTTGAGGAAAGCCTAGCCCACGAACAGCGGGCCGTCGACCATTATGCATCCATGGTATCGCTCGTGGCGGACGACGTGGTGATGGACGCGTTTGTACGGGAGTTTGTGGTGGAGGAATCGGAGCATGTGGCAGGAGTGGCGAAGATGTTAAAGGAGATGTAAGGACACGGTAATTGTCAATTTTCGATTTTCGATTGCCGATTGGCATTCGAAAATCTACAATGGACAGTCGACAATTCCAACGCCCCGTCCGACGCTCGGCCGGGGCTTTTTCTTATTCACCCCGTCGGTCCCCGACGGGTGTGTATTGCTTGTTCACGGTACCGACCATAAATGGTCGGTCCGGGATCACACGGTCGCTCCGCGACCGGTTGCTTGTGTCGATCAGTCTCTTCCGATCAATATAATGCGCTCGCTTGTCCGTCCTCAGGGGAGCGGTGTAGGCGTAACGCATGATACATGGTCGGGATGGGCTTGTGTATCCGTCCCGTAGGGACGGTGTGATCATAATCCGACCGTTCACGGTCGGGAAGGGGTGGGAAGCTATGGTGATAAAGATTTCTTAGAGCGCAAACGCCTTTCTTACCCCCACGCTCCACGAAAACCGCAAGTCAGATGTCGAAAGTTCAGAAGGCGTATAACTCGCTCCGGGAGTGATAGTCGAGCTCCAGCCGTTGCCCAGCCGTATGACGGTGACGAGCATGAGGTCGAGGCCGGTGATGCCGGAGACGGTGACCGTTGAGGACGGCGATGAGGTGAACGGTGAATTCCCCATTTTACGCTTGAGGGATCCCGAAGTTGTCTGTTTCGATCCGAAGGAAAGTTGTGCAAGGGGCAGGAAAGCAATACCGTCCAAATCCATGAACGACGATATGTCGATGCTGAAGAATGTCGCGCCGCTGTCGCCAAAATACCGGTCCACCGTGGCGCCAAACGACACGTCCTCGCCGTCGTGGTCCAGGGAGATCGACGCGCTCACAGGAGAAGAGCGAAAGACGCTCGTCGAGGTCGACGCATACCATGACCGGCTAAGTTCGAATCCCATGCTCCATGTCGGGTCGAGATCGACGTCGAAACCAACCGAAAGGTCGGTCCGTTGCCAGACCGCACTTGCTCCGGGGGCCGTGACGAGCGCAAACATCGCCGAGAAACCGGAACTATGGTCCAGACCGGCTCCGCCAATGACGGTCGTCTGCTCGGGTCCGGTATCGACGCCGTACGTGCTCAGACGGTTCAACAGACGTACTCCTGCCGATGCCGTCCAGGAGGCGTCCTCAATTTCCTCTTCCGGTTCCTGTGTCCACGCCGCCGAAGTCAGCGCAAAGACGCACGCCAGGGTCCGAACGAGCTTGCGTACAAGAAAAGGGTCTCTTTCCAGAGGACGGAGACCCTTGAAGTTCCGATGCATGTCGGCCCTTAGTGTTTCTGCTCTTTCATCTCGCTCTTCATGTCCTTCTTCATGTCCTTCCTTGCCGACTTTGCAGACTTCTTCGCCGACTTCTTGGCTCCTTTCGTAGCCTTTTTCGCATCCCTCTTTTCCATGTTCTCCGCCTTCTTCTCCATGCCGTGAGCGGCGTTCGGCGATGGCGTTGCGGGCGTGGCCTTCTGCTGTTCACCCGTCGGAGGGGTCGCGGGAGTCGCAGGCTGCGACTTACCCTTCTCCTGCTCCTGGGCAACCAGTCCAAGGCTGCCGATGACAAAAAGTGCTGCGACGATGAAATGCCTCATAGATCCTCCTGCAGGTTATTGGAACTCGTAAGTGCCCAGTCTGGGCATCGCACGATATAGACGGCGGCAATCTCGTTCAGTGTTCCGCAAACCGCAAGTTCTCCCGTCACGATGAGAAATATTTCATGAAACTTCGGGGATTCTGCAAGAATTCGAGTGTCCGTCGTCACGTAGTCGGGTCAATACGCGCTACTTGTGAGCGGTGAGTTGTGGCAGGTGACGCGCGTCTTAAATGATGAATCCACGAAGGGCCACTAAGACTAAGAAGAGCCGGTACACGAAGGAGCACGAAGGTAACATGAATTTGTTTTGTCTTCGTGTGTCTTCGTGGTCCTTCGTGGATGAGTTTTTAAGTCGCGCAATCCGATCAAAGAATGTGCACTACGCGGCACTAGTTCGCCGCCGCTCGGAGCGTAAACTTGGGGATTGTCACTTCAAACGTGGCGCCATCCTTGCGCCGCATGAAATAGGAGCCTTCCATGCTTCCTTCCATCGTTTCAAGAATGCAGAAGGAGTTGTACTCGTGCGAGCGCCCCGGCGGAATGACCGGCTGCTTACCGACGACGCCTTCGCCGTCGACCTCCTCCGTTTTTCCGTTGGCATGCGCAATGTGCCAGCGACGGCGGAGCAACTGCACTGTGTCGTGTCCGAGGTTCTCGATGGTAATGAAATAGGCAAAGACGAACTTCCTTGCCAACACATCCGATTGTGCGTCAAGATACAGCGGATGTACGACGACTCTAATGTCTGAGGTGACTGCGGAATAGGAGTAGAGGCGGGCGTGCATGGGACTTGACACGTCGCCGGCTCGCGCGGTGTTCGCGAGAGCCGGCCGTGGTTACACGTAGTGCAGTGCTATTTTCCGGAGAATCGGCGGGCGGCCTCATCCCAGTTGACGACGTTCCAGAACGCTGCAAGATAATCGGCGCGGCGGTTCTGATACTTCAGGTAGTAGGCGTGTTCCCACACGTCGACGCCGAGCACCGGAGTTCCTTTGACGTCGGCAATGTCCATCAGCGGATTGTCCTGATTCGGCGTCGAACTCACGACAAGCTTGTTGCCGCTCTTGACAAGCCATGCCCATCCGGAACCGAAGCGGGTCATGCCGGCATTGGCGAATGCCTCTTTGAACTTATCGAACGAACCAAAGTCCCGGTCGATGGCCGCAGCAAGGTCGCCGGCCGGAGCACCGCCGCCGTTCGGCTTCATCCATGTCCAGAAGGCGGAATGGTTCCAATGTCCGCCGCCGTTGTTCCGGACCGCGGGGGGGAGCTTGGAAATGCCCGACAGGAGTTCCTCCAGCGATGTGGAAGCATTCGGTGTTCCTTCGATCGCCTTGTTCAGGTTGGCGACATACGCAGCATGATGCTTGCCGTGATGGATCTCCATCGTCATTTTGTCGATGTGCGGTTCGAGAGCGTCGTGCTTGTAGGGAAGTTCGGGGAGTGTGAATGCCATGACGGGTGCCTCCTGAGAATGAGAAAGTAGGTGTCTCGATGCGGAAGGGGAGCGTCCGGACAGAACGGCAGCGCCCAACCCGAGAGCCGATGACCGGAGAAAGGTTCTTCTCTGCATTTCTCAAAAATACGAAATGGCGGTGCGAATTGCCAACGTTGGGCGATGCTGAAAAGCCAAATACTGAACCGCAAATGGACGCGAATGAACGCAATTAGGTGTGTACTCATGCCACAGCCATGCCATCAACGGCCTATATCCTTATTTCAACGGAAAACGCGTACGCTATCGTGCGGCCGACAAGCGTGGCCGAGAGGTTGGGTTGCACAAGCATCGTGGGCGAAGGCCTTTACTATCGGATCAAGCCTGCTGGGGAAGGCTTTGGTAATGTCAAGAGTTATGTGTAAAAGGAGCAGGGCGATTCTTCCAGTTGTTGTTTAACATTCCAAAGACGTTGTGATAGATCCGAT
>Ga0156245_1038_pt1 | contig 14312 bp, 16 predicted proteins | sample RifCSPlowO2_12_FD_107892 | JGI IMG/M metagenome (GOLD analysis project Ga0156245, IMG submission 107892) | Ignavibacteria bacterium RIFCSPLOWO2_12_FULL_56_21
CACTGGCGGTTGACCGTGCCGACAGAATTGCCGCACGCTCGCGCGGTTGGGCGAGAAGAGTTGTCGTGCAGCGGGCGTGTCGTTTCGTCACTCCGGCCAGCCGATCGAGACTCTCGCGCACTTCGGATGCCGTTGAGCGGAAAAAGTCGAAATAGAGAAGCACTCCGCCGGCCGGCGGACGCGTATGCGCAGGTAATTCCGCGAAACGGAGAAAGGAATGGTCCATAAATTCCGCGGCAGAGGGACGCAGAGGCAGAACCTCGAGAAGGATCTCCGTAGCCTCAACGGCTGTGGGCGCCGAGACTACAGCACCGCCGACATGTTCGGGCAGGAGAGACGTCCGAAGAACAGCTTCGACAATGACACCGAGCGTCCCCTCTGACCCCGCAATGAGCCTTCGCATGTCGACCGGATGTCCGTCGAGTGCGCCGGGAAGGTCGTAACCGGAAGAATTCTTTGTCACCGTTGGGAAACGACTCCGGATCTCTCGTTCCGCCGGACGCAGAAATTCCTCGACGGCGCTTTGAAGCTCGACGGAGCGCCCCTCCATGGCCGGTCCAAACCGGACAATCGAACTGTCCGCCAAAACTAGGCTGACCTCCTCCACGTGATCCTTTGTCGCCCCGAAGGCAGGTCCATGCCATCCGGCTGCGTTCGTGGCGATCATTCCGCCGATCGAGCAGTGGGGAGCAGAGGTTGGGTCAATGGGGAACCAGCGGCGGGAAGGGAGGAGTGCGGTGTTAAGGTCGGCAAGAACCAGTCCGGGTTGAACTTTGCACGAATCGGCGTTCAGGGAAAGGATCCCCCGCAGGTACTTCATCGTGTCGATGACAACGCCCGCACCGATCGCGTGGCCCGAAAGCCCGGTCCCGGCGCCTCTCGGGATCACCGACGCACCGGTTTCACGGCAGACGCCGACGATCGCCTGCACGTCACCGATGGACCGGGGAAAAGCAACTGCCGCCGGGCGGATTCGATACCATCCCTGCGTCCTACTGTATTTTTCCAGCGTCTCGTCATCGAAGGCAACGTCTCCTTCCATGACGCGGCTCAACAGCGTGCCAAGACGTTGTTCAAGGGAAGAAGGCACACGCGCCTCTTATTTCCAGCGGCGAAGGAACTCTGTCAACAATCGTACGCCGACGCCCGAACTGCCGCGCTGAGTATAGTCTCCGTTCTCTTCCAGGATCGCGGTTCCGGCGATATCGAGGTGGACCCAGCGGTACTCGCCGATGTGCTTCTTGAGGAACCAACCGGCAGTGATCGGTCCCGCCCATCGTCCGCCGACATTTTTCACATCGGCGACATCGCTCCGGATCAGGCGCTCGTATTCATCGAACAACGGCAGTTCCCAGACCCGTTCGAACGTCTTCTCACCGGCTTTGGTCAGCCTGTTCATAAGTTCGCGGTCGTTGCCCATCATGCCGGTTGCGACATGGCCAAGCGCGACGACAACAGCCCCGGTCAGCGTGGCAAGGTCGATCACAGCCGCGGGTTTGAATTCCGCCGCATACGCGAGGGCGTCGGCGAGGATCAACCTTCCCTCCGCGTCCGTATTGTCCACTTCAGACGTCTTGCCGTTGTAATGCCGCACGATGTCTCCCGGCCGCATGGCTTTGCTCCCCGGCATGTTCTCCACCGCCGGTATCAGTCCGACAATGTGCACGGGAAGCTTCAAGCGGCTTACGGCTTCAAATGTACCGATCACCGCAGCCGCTCCGGACATATCCATCTTCATTTCCGCCATGCCTGCCGACGGTTTGATCGATATGCCGCCGGTGTCGAATGTGACTCCTTTGCCGACGAGAACGACGGGCGGTGTCGACTTCGGACCGAATTCCATGATGATGAATCGCGGCTTTCGATCGCTTCCACGCGCAACCGCCAGCACGCCCCCCATGCCAAGCTCGGCGATATCGTGCTCGTCGCGGACCGTGACGGAGAATCCGTTTCGCGCGCCGCATTCCTGCGCGGCGAGCGCGAGGGTTTCAGGATAGATTTCATTGCCGGGACCGTTTGCCAGGTCGCGAGCAAGCACGGTCCCCGCAAGTATGTGGCTCGCATGATCCCGTGCCCGTTCCCCCGCAGACCTATCCCCGGGCGACGGAGAAACGATGTGAATATTCGTGACCGGAGATTCCGCACCGTTTTTCGCCTGCTTGTACTTTTCGAAGCGATACAAAGACAGGAGAGCTCCCTCATACAGCGCGATGGAAGTCTCTTCGGCAGATTCTCTCGTCTCGGGCAGGACAAACGTCACATCCTTCGCTTTGAGACGACGAGCTTCTTTAGCCGCGGCAGCCGCTGCCCGGCGCAACCGCTCCAGATTCACGGAGCGCCGTTCTCCCAAACCGACGACGAGCAGTCTCTTTGACGGATGATTCTTTCTTGTATGAACGAGAGCCAGTTCCTTGTCGTTGCCTGTGAAATCTCCAGCCTCTACGATCCGCAGGAATGCATCTCCGGCAATTGTTCGGAGTTCCGACTGGACCTTCCGGATCTGACGAGGGTCCTTGTGGGCAAACATGACGAGAACGTCGGTCCGGGTTTTGCCCGGTGCGGCTATTGTAAAGTGAAGTTCCATGGACTTCCTTTATCGAACAAATTCTGAGGCTCGTGCGAGAACCTCTGTGACAACGTCCTTGAGCCTTCGGTTGGCGACGCTTGCACCGGCTGCGTTCATGTGACCATTCCCGCCGAAAAGTTTGGCGAGCTCATTGATGCGAATGTCCCCCTTGGAGCGGAAGTTGACCTTGATGGCGCCGTCGACCTCCGAAAACATCAGACCGATCTGCACGCCGCCGATCGAAAGCGCGTACGGCACAAAGGCGTCCGTGTCGGCGATCGTCGTCCCCGTTCGCTGTAACATTTCCTGCGTCACTTGCAGTGCACAGACCCTTCCACCGTGAGCGATGTGCATGCCGGCAAGCACTTCCCCGAGCAGTTGCAGACGGCCGGCAGGCCCCTGTTCGTATACCTGCTGGAAGATCGCTGACGGGTCGGCGCCGCATTCGATCAGCTGAGCCACGATCCTATGAACGTCAGCATCCGTTTTCGGATACCGGAACGACCCCGTGTCGGTCATGATGGCCGTATATAACGCAGTCGCCGATGCCGGCGTCACGTGTGCGGCTCCCAGCGATTCCAGGAGTCGGAAGATGATCTCACCGGTGGCGCACGTCGTGTCATCGATGACGTAGAGCGCGGCAAACGTGTCGGGTTCGAGGTGATGGTCGATCACGACCTTAGCGGCCGGACTGGATAGCACGGCCTCTTTCATGCTGACCAGACGGTCCGGATGATTCGTGTCGACGACGATGATCAGATCGGCATCGCGAAGAAGGGGATTGTGGCGTGGAGGGTCGTAGAGCAACAGCCGCGTTCCGTCCGGGTCGAGGAACCGATACTGTGCGGGTGTCGGACTATAATTCACGATCCACGCTTCTCTACCGGTTGCATGAAAGTGGTTGGCAAGCGCAAGCTCGCTCCCGAGTCCGTCGCCGTCCGGATTGACATGCGTTGTCAGCACGATCCTCCGCGCCGCAGGCAGAAGACGGCCGAAGGCGGCAAAAGCATCATGAAGCGGCAATATTGGGGGAGAAGCCATGGAGGCAAATTCCAAGTGACAATTAACAAATTACAAAAAGAAAAAAAAGGTGTGGCTCCTTTCCGAAGCCACACCTTGAAAAGCGTGCCGCAGCACCTCTAATTAATCATCCAGGTATCGCCGGAGTTCAGAAGTTTCTCGAGGTCGCCTTCTCCCCGTTTCTTCTTTGCTTCGTCGATCTGGAGGGTCATCATGTCGTCATACGTCGGCCGTTCCAGGGAGAGGAAGATGCCCACGGGTCTCGGTAAAGCCGGCTTCATGGTCATGTCCGCAAGAATGAACGACAAGGTCGTGTCCTTCTCATTGTGCACGAGAAGGTCGTTCACGGAATACTTGCCATCCTTCGTCGAGACGACCGTCGGCGTGAAGCCGTCCAGTTTGATCCCCTTTTCTTTTTCCTTGCCGAACACGAGCGGTTTGCCGTGCTCCAGGAAGACCACGTTCTCGTCCTTCGATTCCTTCTCGGTGAACTGGAAGAATGCTCCGTCGTTGAACACGTTGCAGTTCTGGTAGATCTCAACAAACGACGTTCCCTTATGTTCCGCAGCCCGCTTCAACACGACCTGCATGTGCTTTGGGTCCCGGTCGAGCGTTCGAGCCACAAATGAGGCACTGGCGCCCAACGCAAGCGACGCCGGATTGAACGGATAATCGATCGACCCGTAGGGGGTCGATTTCGTCACTTTGCCGACCTCGGATGTCGGGGAATACTGCCCCTTGGTAAGTCCGTAGATCTGATTGTTGAACAACAGCACGTTGACGTCGATGTTCCTCCGCAGCAAATGGATCAGGTGATTGCCGCCGATCGACATGCCGTCGCCGTCCCCCGTGACGATCCAGACCGACAAGTCGGGCCGGGCCATTTTCAGTCCGGAGGCGACCGCCGTCGCACGTCCATGGATGCTGTGGAACCCGTACGTGTTCATGTAGTACGGAAACCTGCTCGAGCATCCGATGCCCGAAACGAACACGGTCTTGTGCTTCGGAATACCCAGGTCGGGCATGACGCGCTGTGTCTGCGCCAGGATCGAGTAGTCGCCGCAACCCGGACACCAGCGGACATCCTGATCGCTCGAGAAATCCTTTGACGTGTATTTCACGGGAGCGACTGACGCCGCACTGGCAAGCATTTCATTGACTTTGGTGCTCATGGATTATTTCCCCCCTTTCAGTATTTCCACGATCTTCTTTTCGATCTCCACGGACTTGAAAGGGAGGCCCTGGATCTTGTTCAGGCCGACGGCCGGAACGAGATACTTGGAGCGCAGCACCTTGACCAGCTGGCCCATGTTGAGTTCGGGCACCAGCACGTTCTTGAAGTTGTAAAGGATCTCGCCCGTATTCTTCGGCATCGGGTTTAAATGGGTAAGGTGCAAATGCGACACCGAATGTCCCTCGGCCCGCATTTTGGTAACGGCAGATTTGATGGCGCCGTACGTCCCGCCCCATCCAACGACAAGCAGATCTCCCTTGGCGTCACCTTCGACCTTTGCCGTGGGAATATCGTCCGCGATGCGCTCGACTTTTTCGGCACGTAATCGAACCATGTATTCGTGGTTCGCCGGATCGTAGGAAACATTACCGGTCAGATGCTGCTTCTCAAGACCGCCGATGCGGTGCTCCAATCCGGGAGTTCCGGGGATTGCCCATGGACGGGCCAATGTTTTCTCGTCCCTCAAATACGGCATGAAGCCTTCCGCCTCGGTCCTGAATTTCACCGTCAGGTCGGGCAAGTCCGACGATTTCGGGATCAACCACGGCTCGGATCCGTTTGCAAGATATCCGTCGGTCATCAGGAACACGGGCGTCATGTACTTGAGGGCGATCCGCGAGGCCTCAATGGCGGCGTAGAAACAATTGCCCGGAGTCGATGCCGCGACGATCGGAATGGGCGCTTCGCCGTTTCTGCCATACAAAGCCTGCAACAGGTCGGCTTGCTCGGTCTTCGTCGGCAACCCGGTGCTCGGACCACCGCGCTGGACATTGATGACCACAACGGGGAGCTCCACCATGACCGCAAGCCCAAGAGCTTCGGTTTTCAGGGCGACGCCCGGACCGCTGGTCGTCGTGATAGCGAGCGAGCCGCCGAATGAAGCGCCGATAGCCGACGTAACGCCGGCGATCTCATCCTCCGCCTGGAACGTCTTCACTCCGTAGGACTTGTACATCGACAACTCGTGAAGAATGTCGCTTGCAGGAGTGATAGGGTAGGAGCCGAGGAACAGGTCGAGATGCGCCCTCTTCGCGGCGGCAATGAATCCCCACGCTGTCGCCTGATTTCCAGTGATATTGCGGTATTTGCCGGGGGTAAGCTTTGCCGGACCCACCTCGTACCGAACCTTGAAGATCTCCGTGGTCTCGCCGTAATTCCAGCCGGCCTTGAGAACCCGGATGTTCGATTCCATAATATCCGGTTTGGCTGAGAATTTCTTTTTGATCCACTCGATGGTAGGTTCCAACGGCCGGTTGTACATCCAGTACATCATGCCGAGAGCGAAGAAATTCTTCGACCGGTCGACGATCTTGCTGGACAGGTTCATGTCCTGCAACGCAAGCGTCGTCAATTTCGTGATATCGACCTCGTACAGCGTGTATTTTTGGATCGCCGGGTCTTTTAGAGGATTCGAAGGATATCCGGCCAGCTTCAGATTCTTGTCGCTGAATCCGTCCGTATTGACGATGATCGCTCCGCCGTCGACCAGACTGCCGAGGTTGACCTTCAGCGCGGCGGCGTTCATTGCCACGAGAACGTCGCACTGGTCGCCGGGCGTGTTGATCTCGAGGCTTCCAAAGTGGATCTGAAATCCGGACACGCCGAACAACGTCCCCTGGGGAGCCCGGATCTCTGCCGGGTAATCCGGGAGCGTGCTAAGGTCGTTGCCGAGCAATGCCGTGGTATTCGTGAACTGGGTGCCGGTCAACTGCATACCGTCGCCGGAATCGCCGGCGAACCGTATGGTGACCTCATCCAGGTTCTGTGTATTCTTTGCCATGAAAGTTATTTCCTTAGAGATCGCCTCGCCTTGTGCGCTGACCGATGAGGGCGTCCGGTTGAATGGCCGGATCGGCGGGGAATTGAGGGGTGAGAATCGTATCGATCGGAATGAGGATGCTTCGACGCAGCCCTGCGCCACTCGTCATCTGATTAAACATGAGAAAAGTTAGCCAGATTTGACGGAAAAGGCAAGAAAACAGGCGGGAATTTGCTTCAGTTTGCCCAAAAACGAGAACGGACAAGGAAGTCGCTCCCTTGCCCGTCCGAATACGTAAAGATTATCACGCAATGACGCTATGAGCTATGTGGAGCGAATACGCAAAGTTCGCAAAGGGTTTCTGGATAATATACAACCTTTGCGTTCCTGGCCCGAGCGTAGTCGAGGGCCATTGCTGTCATTGCGTCTTTGCCTGCCCGCCGCATGAATGTCAGTGAGGCAGGCGGGTTGACGAGCAACGAATGACGAAGTTCTCTTTCCCACCACCTACCACCTACTTCCTTCCACCTACTTCCCCCCACCTGCCGACTTCGTCCTACCACCCACGTCCCACATCCCAATTCCTTACTCCCGCACGATCCAGACCTTGACCTTGCCGATCACGCCGGCAGCCAGCTTCACGGGAACATCGTAGATGCCGAGAGCCTTGATGGAGTCTTCAAGCTCGATCTGCCGCTTGTCGATCGCGACTCCTTTTTCCTTCAGCGCATCGGCGATTTGCTGCGAAGTGACCGATCCGAACAATTTCTCATCTTCACCCACTTTCACGCTCAGGGTGAGGGAGAGCTTCTCGAGCTCGGTCGCCATTTTTTCCGCTTCCACCTTCGCCTTCTCCGTCCGCCGGCCCGCCTGCTTCTTCTCCTCTTCGAGCATTTGCAGGGCGCTCGGCGTTGCCAGATAAGCGATCTTCCGGGGGATCAGGTAGTTCCGTGCATAACCGTCTTTTACGTCCTTCACGGCCCCCATCTTCCCCAGGGTTTCGTGATCCTGTCGCAGAATGACCTTCATGGGTTCTCTCCTCTCAGCTTACCGCGTCCGCCACGAAGGGCAGGAGGGCCAGGTGACGCGCACGCTTGATCGCCACCGTCAACTGACGCTGGTGCTTTGCGCATGTGCCGGTGATCCGGCGCGGAATGATCCGTCCCTGCTCGGAAATCGTGCGGGACAGACGCTTCTCGTTCTTGTAATCGATGTAGATGTCCTTGGCGTCGCAAAAACGACACGTGCGTTTCTTGCGCTGCTGCTGGTTACGGCCGCGGCCGCGGCCGCGGGTTCCGCCCCGCGGACCTCCACGATTGGACCCGAAATCCGATGTTGACCTTCTCATGAGTTCACCTCTTTCTTGGGTTCGGTTGCAACCGCCGGGGCTGCAACGGGTGCCGTCGGAACGGCTTCAGCGGCCGGGTCGACAATGCGCGCCGGCTCTGCGGCGGCTGCGGCAGCGGCTTCGGCGATCCGCTGCGCCTTTGCCTTCAGCGCCCGCTTGTCCATGACGATCGTGAGATACCGGAGGATGTTCTCGTCGAGCTGATAGTGGCGCTCGAGCTTTGCAACGAGGTCGCCCGGCCCCGAAAACTCCATGATGACGTAGAAACCGTTGTTCTTCTTCCTGATCGGGTAGGTAAAGCGCTTGCGCCCCCACTTGTTGATGTCGACGACCGTGCCGCTGTGCTTTGTGAGCGTCTCCTTGACCTTCTCGATCACCGCTTCGATCTGCGGGTCGTCGAGCCCGGCGTTCACGATGAACGCGGTCTCGTACATCTTTGGACCTACTGCCATGATGCTGTACTCCTTGTGGACGTGAAGCATTCGGCCCCGTCCATGACGAACGCAGGACGGAGCAAGGGTGCGGTTCGTGATGCGATGCAGTGGCTGTTACAGTGTGGACCGCATGTCGAAGCCGCTGTGGATTAAAGATTTAACCGCGAATCAACGCGAATGAAATATGGTGAATAGTAAATTGTGAATAGACAATAGGAAAGCGTTTACGGTACGGACCTCTGGTTTGCGTTCATTCGCGGTTATCTTTTATACGGAGGGCGGATCGTCAACGCTGCCTTCCTTCGTACCGCGAACCCTGTTATACTTGTTCATCGCCGTCTGAAGCCCGTCGCGCACGAAGCTTTCGCATGCATCTGCGGCTGAAGCGATCATCGTGCTGACTTCCGGTTCTTCTGCATCCGCAAACCGTTCAAGGACAAACTCGACCAACTTGTCCTTGTCCGCCGGCATTGCCGCAGAACCGATTCCACAACGCATGCGGGGAAACGTGTCATTCTGAAGTTGATAAATGACGGAAGCCAAGCCGTTGTGTCCGCCGTCGGAGCCGCCGGGACGAATGCGCAATGAGCCCAGGGGGAGCTGAAAATCGTCGAGGACCACGAGCAATCGGTCGAGCGGAAGCTCCATCCTCTGCACCACATCTGCGACGGCCGTCCCGCTCGCGTTCATATACGTCCCCGGCTTCAGCAGCAGAACGTCGACGTCGCCGATCGCGATCGAGGCCTCCCAGAAATCTCCTTTGCCGGGAGTGAATTTTGCGCGAAATCTTCCCGCAAGCTGATCGACCACGGCAAAACCGACGTTGTGCCGGGTTCTTTCATACTTGCTCCCCGGATTTCCGAGACCTGCCAGGAGTACCATGCGCAGGCGATGCGACGACTATTTCTTTTCCGGTTTCTTTTCCGGCTTCTCGGCCTTCTCAGGTTTCTCGGCCTTCTCGGCTCCCTTCTCAGCCTTCGGAGCTTCGCCTTCCTCCTCCGGCTTCTTGCCCTTGCCGATCACTTCCGGCTCCGCAGGAGCGGCCACAACATCCGCCGCAACGACTTCCGGTTCCTTCTCGATCACCGGCGGAACGACCGCCACGACCGTTGAACGCGCGTCTTCGAGCACGCGAACGTTCGGAATCTGGATGTCGCCGACGTGAATCGACTTGTTCAGTCCGAGCGTCGCAACGTCGACCTCCAGGTGGTCGGGAATATTCTTGGGCAGACACGATACACGGAGGCGGTGCAGCACATGCTGGAGAATGCCGCCGTCCTTGACTCCCTGTGGAACGCCCCCCGTCAGCTTCACGGGGACTTCGAGCGTCACTTCCTCGTTCGGGTTCAATCCGAACAGGTCAAAGTGGACGGGCCGCTCCGACACCGGGTCGAAATCGATGGCTTTCAGGATGCACGGGTGCGTCGACCCGTCCTCCAGCTTGAGATTGATAATATGCGTGGCCGTCGTCGCATACAAGGGCTTCAGCGTCAGCTCCTCGATTGCGACGGCAACGTTCGCTTGACCGTGGCCGTAGTAGATGCCGGGCACTTTGCCCGTGCGCCTGAGTGCGCCGGCTTTGCCCGTTTTCCGGACCTCTGCGGTGATGATTATTTCCGACATCGGTGATTCTCCTGATAAATTACACTTTGTCTTTGTCGACGTCGAACAGCGAACTGATCGACTTGTTGTGATGCGTGCGGAGGATCGCCTCCGCAAACAATTTTGCCGTTGACCGTACGGTGATCTTCTGGGACTGTTGACGGAGCGGCAGCGTGTCCGTCACGACCAGGGATGTTACGTCCGAAGCGTTGAGCCGATCGTATGCCTTGCCGGACAAGATCGGATGCGTGCACGCCCCATACACGTTGAGGGCTCCGGCATGTTTCAGCGCGCCGACCGCATTGACGAACGTTCCCGCCGTATCGATCAGGTCGTCGACGATGAGTATGTTCTTTCCTTCCGCCGTGCCGATGATATTCATCACTTCGGCTTCATTGGCGCGGGGACGCCGCTTGTCGATCAGGATCAGCTCGCATTCCAGACGTTTTGCATACGACCTGGCCATCTTGATCCCCCCGACGTCCGGCGAGGCAACAGACATGTTCGGGATGTCCAGCTTGCGAAAATGATCGATCAGGACCGCGGACGAATACAAGTGGTCGAGCGGTATGTCGAAGAATCCCTGGATCTGTGCAGCGTGCAGGTCCATCGTGATGACCCGATCCGCCCCCGCCTTCGTGATCAGGTTCGCGACGAGCTTTGCCGTCACGGACACGCGCGGTTGGTCTTTGCGGTCCTGGCGCGCATAGCCGAAATACGGGATCACGGCCGTCACGCGTTTTGCCGACGCCCGGCGTGCGGCGTCGATCATGATCAGCAGCTCCATGAGATTATCCGCCGGAGGCTGCGTCGACTGGATGACGAAAACGTCGGTGCCGCGGATATTCTCGGAATACTTGACCCAGATTTCTCCGTCGCTAAAGTTCAGGATCTCGACAGAGCCGAGCGTCGCGCCGGCCTCCTGACAGATGGCGGCTGCGAGAGCGCGGTTGGACCGGCCGGAGAAGATCTTCAGCGTATTCATGCAGTGGACCGTTACCGATCAGCAGATGAAAGAATAGCCCGGTAGATTTTGCCACAAAGACACTAAGACACGAAGAAAGATGCACACTCTTGCTTTTTCTTAGTGTCTTCGTGCCTTCGTGGCTGCTCTTCTTTCAATTGCCGTAGCCTGCTCATGAATCCGCAGCATCTCTTCAGCACCGCGCGGCCGGACATAAGATTTTTTCGACAACGTCGAAAAAATCTTAGCTGGGGCGGGAGGGATCGAATCCCGTCCCGCACAAAGTTATCGAGACGAAGTCGAAGATAACTTTGTATGCGGGACGAGGATCCACGTCCCGTTCGCCTCTGGCGATCGGGACGGGACCTCCGAATGGCGGCTCCAAAGGCCGCTGTCCCGCAGTTTGGATTCCGCTTCCAGACTCTCTTTGCTGGGGCGGGAGGGATCGAACCTCCGAATGGCGGCTCCAAAGGCCGCTGCCTTACCGCTTGGCTACGCCCCAATGAACGGAATCGTGGTGGCTCGATCGGAACCCGCAGCTCTCAACAAAAAGCCCAATTCACATCGAAATGGGCTTTAAATATACCGAAAAAGGCTCGGTAAGTCAATGAATTTTGCGGACTTGTTGATTATCGGAGGTTAGTAGCTGTGGGATTCCTCCAAAGGGCTTTTGCCACTATCTGAAACCACTCGTTGCGTCCGTTGCGGGCGTTGCCTGCCCGCCGGACTTCTTGCTCTTTTCGGTCAGGCGGGCGGGATATTTTTTTACAATGCGGGCCGTCGTTCAACGGGAATGCGTAAGATGCTTCCGATGATCGTCGAGACCTTGTCCAGATCCAGATCGGTATTCTCGTCCCCTTTCCTGACGAACTCGAGGAGAGTCTTCTTCCCTGTATCCATCCGTAGCCTGACAAAGCCTGCGTATGCGGACGCAGACCGACGTTTGCGAACAGCTTCAACCGCTTGAATCTGCGTCACGTTAATGATCGACGTCCATTCAAGCGCCAGGAACTTGCGACGGATAGTGACGGCCGTCGACTCGACCGTAAGCTGACACTCGCTGCCTTCAAGAAGGTCGACGATGAACATGCCGAAAAAGAATATTGCCACGGCAAAGTAGGTCCAACTTGCGAAGGCGATTGCACCCGTCACGTTCAGCAGCAGCAGGCTCAGCGAGACGGCGACCCTGGGTGAAGCGTTTTTGCGAAGTACCAACCGGGTGCCATCGTTCTGCTCCGCAACATAGGGATAGAACGGGCGCTGGCTCTCCGGTATTTCAATGTTCGAAAAGTACTTCATGAGAAGTCACGTCCACTCAGGCGGTCTCTCTCTGCAGCTTATGCTGGATGTCACTAGGCGCCGCTCGAATCCTGCATGAACCACTTGCTTGTGAGATGAGCCAAGCCCGCTCCAGCCGCAGCGACTGCGCCATAGAACGCGTAGAACATGAATTCAAGGGGCCAGAGGTTGTGACTGGTTGGGTCCGCCACCATCTCCGCAAGGGCCGCGAACGGTAACAGAATGACTGCCGCCCCGCCGAGAAGCAGAGCATGCATCCTGGAGAAGTGTCCAAGTACAAACCCGACGACAAGGAGCAGAACAAACTCCGTGACGCCAATGTTTTCTTGCGCATTCCTGATGACCGGAAACAAGGGTGAGTCATACCAATGGACGGGTCGATTCAGCAAAACTGGCAGAATCATCGCCATGAGACCAAAGACTGGGGCGATCAGGAAAATCTTCCAATTTTGTTTCATGAGTTCCTTCTGCCGCTTAACGGCCGGTTCTAAGTTTACCCCCGCCCGACCTGTGAAGGCCCAAAATTGGGCGGGCGGGCGACATGCTTCTGGTCGAGGAGCTACGGGTTAGGCCGCGCAACGTAAATACGCCCGGTTGACATAGACCATTATAGAGACTATATTAAGGTCAATCAAGATGAGGTCCACATGAAGCTCAGCATTGCCGTTAAGCCGATCAGCTATTTGAAAGCACATGCGTCAGAGCTTATCCGCGACATCACCACAAACCGGCGAACGTTGGTCGTCACACACAACGGTGAGGCCAAGGTGGTTGTTCAGGATATCCGATCCTATGAGCGCATGCAGGAGACCCTTGCCTTGTTGAAGCTCCTCACCATGAGTAAGCAGAATATCAAACGTGGTCAGACCAAGACAATGGCAGAGGTCTTCGAAAGCTTGAATACGAGAATTGCTGCATTCAAAGATGAAACAGTTTGATGTTGTTTTTGACAATCTTGCGGAAGATGATCTGTTCAACATTTATGTTGATGTGGCACTGAATGATTCCGTGGAGCGAGCCGATCGTCTCTTTGCTTCGCTACGACGTACTTGTCTGAAGCTCAAAAGCCTGCCTCTCCGCGGTCATGTACTGCCCGAACTGTTGGAAGTTGGGGTGGTAGAATTCCGTGAAATCCGCTATAAGCCGTACCGCATCATATATTCCGTCGACGCATCGAAGGTGTACGTCCATTGTGTGCTGGATGGGCGACGAGATGTGCAGACCCTCCTGGAAGAACGCCTCCTTCGCTAGTGCCGTTTCCAATAATTAGCCTTGCATTTCACTTGAATGAAAGCATTGGAAACGTGCACTAGTGCACGCTCCCACACAAACTTTTTTAGTGGGAGCGGCACTAGCGTTGCGCGGCCTAACGGTCGGAGCCCCGCCTGCCACGTTCTAGAGTTATTACACAGAACGTGGCCTGCCCGCCATGTGCGTTGTCCAGCATCCCGCTGAAGTTAGGCGGGACTTCACCTTTTTGCGGAAGCGACAGGTTAGGCGGCCCGAGTCGTTGGACAAATTCGCTGTAACCACTTCAATCGAGCTGCGAGTTTAGGTACTTCTAGTATAATGTGATCAGTACCTAAGGAGCGCAAATAGGTAGACGCTGAAAAGAAGTACAATTTCTTGAAGTCTGAATTGCGTTCGATGTCGCGCTCAAACCAAGATTCTGGTTGTCCTTGCGGGTGGATGGGCCACCAGAATATAAGAAGCGGCCTCACGGGGAGCTTAGGCGCTTCTGATGGATTTTCCATTCGGGTCAAGACTTTTCCCACGCTTTGCTTCCTTGGGCGGTTTCGTGCTTCATGCCAGACTTCATGCCAAAGCGCCGTTCGTATTTCCTTCATACGTGAATTGTTGAGGGCTATTTCTGGGGTTATAGGTTGTCCTCCAATTGCGTGGCCTGTCCAACTTTTGACCTCCGTCTGAAACAAGAATGGCGGCTTATTGACAGGTCGAATTTGTATCCAGCGATCCAATCGTCGACCTCGACGTTTCCCAGTCTTAGGTGTACCTGTATAGGCCCCAATTAATCAAGCAGCATTTAAGAGGGCTTGCTTGAAGTCCGCTCGCACTTCGAGCGGGG
>Ga0156245_1119_pt2 | contig 13441 bp, 6 predicted proteins | sample RifCSPlowO2_12_FD_107892 | JGI IMG/M metagenome (GOLD analysis project Ga0156245, IMG submission 107892) | Ignavibacteria bacterium RIFCSPLOWO2_12_FULL_56_21
AAAAGGGGCTTACGGCTTCGCAACGGGCTGGGAATTGTCCGAACCGCAAAACCAGTGGAATAACACGGTCTATACGGCAGATAACGTGGGTGCACCGGAAGGATTTACTCGTCCTCAATGTTCGACTGTGAGCATCGAAGGGGGGCATGCGTTGACGATGAATGTAAGGGACAACAGCGCTTCCGCATCCTCCGTGTATTTCAAGTTGTTCAAAATGAAAGTGCCCGTGTTCTCTACAACTGTGCTGCGGTATTCGTTGAACCCGCAGAGTGAGTTGGGCAGGCGGGTTCATGTTGATCTTCTCTTCGTAGACGGAAGTCGTCTGTCAGAATTTCAGCCGCTCGCAAACGACGGCGCATCCTTGCAAAGTCCACGCGGCAGTATGCAGGCATGGTCGTCGGTCGTATGTTCCGTCGGAATATACGCCGCGGGCAAGGCTATCCAGGAGATTCTCGTCGGCTACGACAACGCCGGCGACATCGGCAATGTCACCGCGTATCTCGACAGCATCGAAATCGTCATTGCCGGCGATGTGCCGCCGCCATGGTCGAAGACAGACGTAGGCGCTGCGGAGCCGGCGGGAAATGCGGCGATTGAAGACGGGCTTTGGTATGTTCTGGGAGGCGGGACCGGCCTGCAATATACCGGCGACAAATTCCACTTCCTTTCCCGGCCATTCACGGGTAACGTCTGTATCACGGCTCAATTGGAAGGCTTGGAACAGGTGACTGGTCCGTCGTTTGCGGGCGTGATGATCAGAGAATCACTGTTGCCAAACTCCAGGTCTATCATGGTGGGCGTGTATCCCCAATACGGCCTCCAGACGTCCTTTCGGGTGACCCCAACGGGTCCAGTGACGACAATCACACATGACGCAGGGTCAAAGTCGGCACCGCGATGGCTCCGTGCGGTTCGAACGGGTAATGTATTCAGTACATTCACTTCCGTAGACGGCGAAGCCTGGCTGGATACGCTTCACACCGTCACGTTGGCGATGGATTCAACGCAATCCGTTGGATTGGCAGCAAGTTCCGGATCGGGAAGTGAGACGATCGATACGCGCTTCACGTCGGTGTCCGTCACAGTCACACCTGCAACGAGTGTCAGCGAACCGGTCCATCAACTCCCCGCGGATTTCCAGCTGTACCAGAACTATCCCAATCCCTTCAATCCGATGACAACGCTGCGATACGCGTTGCCCCGGACCAGTTCGGTCGATATTGAGATCTACAATACCATGGGGCAGAGAGTGGCTGTGCTCGTTCGTGCTGAACAAACGGCAGGAGAATATCGCGTGCAATGGAATGGCATAAACGGGTCCGGCACGCAAGCGGCAAGCGGAGTCTATATGTGCCGGATGCGCATACACAGCGCGCTCAACGGCCGATCGGAACTCCGGGTGTTGGGTAAGAAGTTGTTGCTCCTTCGCTAGCGAATGATGCGATTGACGCTGACATATTTCGCGTGTGCGGCAGGGGCCGTGTTCGGTGGCGTGCCGGGAATGTCGCTCTCTGCGCAGAATCTACCCGCTTCACCGGGGAGAGTAAACACAGCTACGCTCACTGGAAAGGTCATGTGCGGATATCAAGGTTGGTTTGCAGTACCGTCGGACGCGATCAATCGCGGTTGGTACCATTACGCGATGGGAGGCGTGTTGGAGCCCGGCAGGTGCAAGTTCGACCTTTGGCCGGACATGTCAGACATGGGGGACGACGAAAAATACGCCGCCCCGGGGTTTGTGACAGCAAGTGGAGAACAGGCATACCTCTTCAGTTCGCAGAACAGGACAACGGTCGTCCGTCATTTTCGATGGATGCAGGACTACGGCATTGACGGAGTGTTCGTTCAGCGTTTCGCCTCAGAAGTACGGGGCGCAGGACTGACGCAGTTCAACAACGTCCTCGAAAGCTGTCGTGCCGGAGCCCGCCTGCACGGACGATCATATGCAGTGATGTACGACCTCTCGGGATTGAAGCTTGGTCAGACGTCATCCGTCATTGCGGACTGGAAAATGCTCGTCGGTACCAAGAAGATCACGAATGACCCGACGTACCAACGTCACAATGACAAGCCGGTCGTTGCAGTATGGGGCATCGGCTTCAGCGACGGACGCCAGTATACGTTGCAGGAATGTGAAGCGCTCGTCGACTTTCTGAAGAACGACACGACATATGGAGGCTGCACGGTGATGGTCGGCGTTCCGACGCACTGGCGGACGCTTCAGGGGGACGCCGTAGCCGATTCGCTGCTCTTGACGATCTGTAAAAAGGCGGACATTGTCAGTCCGTGGTTTGTTGGCCGCCCCCACACGCTCGAAGCCGTCTCTACACACGCTGAGGGCGTTGTCGTGCCGGACCTTGCCTGGTGTACGTACTACGGCAGGGAATACCTGCCCGTGGTCTTTCCCGGGTTCAGCTGGCATAACATGAAGCCGGAATCTCCGATGAACCTGATACCGCGGCTGAAGGGGAAATTCCTGTGGTCGCAGTACTACAAGTATATCGGCTCGGGTGCGACGATGATCTATCAGGCTATGTTCGATGAGATCGACGAAGGCACGGCGATCTTCAAGTGCACGAACGATCCGCCGGTCGGTGCCAGCATGTTCGTGGATTACGAGGGACAACCGACCGACACCTATCTCTGGCTCGCCGGTCAAGGCGGCAGGATGTTGCGTCGGGAAGTGGCGTTGTCCGACAGCATTCCGCCGAGGTCCCCGGCTGACGTAGAGGACCGCGGCGAGGAGCATCCGCAGGGATTCCAACTCGATCAGAACTATCCCAACCCGTTCAATCCCGGGACGCAGATCGGTTATGAAATACCGGAGGATACATTTGTAGACATTTCAATCTACAGCTTGGTGGGCGAAAAGGTCGCGACGCTTGTCAATCGTACCCAGCCGGCGGGCAGGTATCGAATAGCCTGGGACGGCATGAATGAGGAGGGGTTGAAAATGCCGAGCGGCGTCTACGTGGGTCGATTACACTCGTCGTCGTACTGTATGTCGAAGAAAATGGTTCTCATCCGCTAACAACGTCAACGATGCGATTTCTGAGCGACACGGATTACATTGTCATTGCCGCCTACCTGCTTGTGCTGGTCGGGCTTGGGTTCTATGTGCGGAAGCGGGCGTCGAAAAGCATCGAGGATTACTTCCTGGGCGGTAAACGTCTGCCATGGTGGGCCATGGGTATCTCGGGAATGGCGTCGTATCTCGACATGGCAGGGACCATGTTGATCGTCTCGTTCCTGTACATGCTCGGACCTCGCGGGCTCTTCGTGGAATTTCGCGGCGGCGCCGTTCTCGTACTGGCATTCATGCTTGTGTGGACGGGCAAATGGCACTACAGATCGCGTTGCATGACGGGAGCGGAATGGATGGAATATCGTTTCGGAACGAATTGGGGCGGCCAGGCCGCTCGGCTCATTTCGGCTGTCGCCGTTATCGTGACGACAGTCGGGATGCTTGCGTACATGATCAAGGCACTGGGGATGTTTATGTCGATGTTCCTGCCGTACTCTCCTGCTCAGTGCGCCCTTGCGATGATCGGCGTTGCGACGCTCTACACGATCGTCTCAGGATTCTACGGCGTCGTGTACACGGACATGTTCCAGTCGATGATCGTGTTCTCTGCGATCGTCGTCATCACCTTCTTTGCCGCGCTGCGGGTTTCCAGTGCGGAGGGTCTGGCCTCTGTTGCGTTCAACGTTACGGGCGACGCCCGGTGGATGAGCTCGTCACTTCCCTGGCACGCCGACATGCCTCGGGGATACGAAGCATACCAGAACCTGGCGCTGTTTGCCCTCTTCTATTTTGTGCGCAACGCGTTCATCGGCATGTCTTCGGCAGGAGCGGACCCGAGGTACTTCGGGGCCCGAAGCGAGCGTGAATGCGGAACGATGACAATGCTCTGGACTTCGCTGATGATGCTCCGGTGGCCGATGATGATCGGCCTCGCGGTCCTGGGGCTGTTTCTTGTGAACGGCCTCTTTCCCGATCAATCGGTGACTGCGCAGGTTGCAGACGTGATCAAAACGCACGTACAGGGGGTCTCCAAAGAACGATGGGCGGATACGTTGGCCGATATTCAGAATGTCCCGGGTATGTTTCCATCTCAAGTGATCGGCGGCATTCAGTCCCTGCTCAACGATGACTGGCAGACAAAACTCCATCTGGTGAGCTTTGAAGGGACCGTCAACCCAGAACGGATCGTTCCGGCGGTGATCCTGCTCTCCCTGCCCGTGGGTTTCCGCGGATTTCTGCTGATCGCGTTCATCGCCGCCGCCCTCTCTTCGTTCAATGCGACCGTGAATACGACGACGGGATATTTCACGCGCGACATGTATCAGCGCCACATGAGGCCGCGAGCCACGAACAGGGAATTGATCGCCACGTCGTATCTGTTCACCGTTGCGCTTGTATCCGCCGGCTTGGTGCTTGCGCACAACATCCACAGCATCAACCAGATCTGGGGGTGGATCATCATGGGACTCGGGGGAGGACTGGCGATCCCCTCGCTGTTGAAATTCTATTGGTGGCGATTCAACGGTGGCGGATTTGCCATAGGCACGGCGGTGGGCATCGCGGCGGCGATCGCTCAATCATTCCTCCGGCCCGGGCTTCCGGAGTGGCAACAGTTCGGCCTCGTTGCGATCGTATCCCTGATCGCGACCGTTCTCGGCACATATCTCACTGAGCCGACGGATGACCGGGTGTTGAAGCATTTCTACGAGACCACAAGGCCGTTCGGTCTTTGGAAACCATGCCGGGACCGGATGGATCCGGCGGCGCGTACTGCAATGCAGCGTGAGCACACGAATGATCTCTTGGCGATTCCTTTTGTGCTGTGCTGGCAGGTCACGCTGTTCCTCTTGCCCATGCAGCTCATGATACGGTCATACGCCGCGTTCCGCTCCACGTTGGTCCTGTTCGTCATCGGTATGGCGGGAATGTACTGGTTCTGGTACAGACACCTGCCCCTGCGGACGTCTCCCGTACTTCAGAGTATCGCAGAGCCTGTAACATCGCATACTGCACGCGGCGGCGTGTAAGCCTCAGGCCCTCTTCACAAAGTCACGGTTGATCAATCTCACGACATTCTGCGGACAACCCATGGCAACGAAAAAGAAATACGAGGCCCTGCGCGAGAAGATCATTGCTCACATCAAGAAGCATGATCTCAAGCAGAACGACCAATTGCCGACGGTGCGCGATCTGATCGAGAAGTTCCACTACAGTTATGCGACCGTTCATCGAACGCTGATTGAAATGGAGAATGAAGGTACGATCACCAAACAGCATGGCAAAGGATTGTATGTCAACAGAATTCCCTCAAAGTCGGGACACAACAAGAATGTCGCCCTCATCATTCCCAAAGACTTCAGCGCACACAGAATCATGCTCGATGTTCTTTCCGGGGTCCGGTCCGCACTCGAAAAAGCGAACATCAGTTTTATCGTTTCCATTTCCAATATGAGCCATGAGAAGGAAAAGGAAACCATCGCCAAGCTGCTCGCAAAGCAAGTTGACGGAATGATCATCTTTCTTGAGGACCACTACAAGGAGGATTATTCCCACATCACGGCATTGAAGCAAAGCAAGTATCCGTTTGTCCTTATCGATCGATACATCCCCGGACTGGAAACGGACTACGTCGTGATCAACAATCATGATGCCATGGCTCGTGTCTGTTCCTACCTCAAATACAATCGTTCGTGCGACGAGATCGTCTTTGTACCTTCGAATGACTCGTCGATCGCGGCATCTTCATCGGACGAGAAACAACTCGGCTTTCGCTCTGCGATCAAAATGCTCTACGGCAAGGAACGGGCGACCGTGCTGATGCTGGAAGAGCTTGTCAATAAGCTCAACGTGCTCTGCAAGACGTACAACAACGTCGGAGTGTGCCTCAATCACGACACGATGCTCAGGGACTTTCAGCAGGAGCTGGAAACGGCCAAAATGACCATTCCGGCAAACTGTCACATCTTTGGATACGATCGCAGCTTTGATAACACAACGTATCCGACGGTCGAACAATTCAATGATGAAATGGGACGAAAAGCCGCCGAGATACTGATTGAAAAACTCAAACACCCGACCCGGCCAGTGACGCAACTGCGTTTGAATACAAAGCTCGTCTTTCCGAACGGAACCGGCGGGTTCCAGATGGACAATTGATGACTGAACCGAACACGCGCCCGAAGGACCTCATAATGCGACGACGAACCCTACTCACCATGCTCACGGCCATGTTCTTGTGTTGCCTGGCCGCGTGCTTCCTGACTTCAAGCAACCTAGATCCTGTCGATTACGTCGACCCCAATATCGGGGGAGCGGGTCACATCCTGCAGCCGACCGTACCCGTTGTGCAGCTGCCCAACAGCATGGTCAGGCTGGCTCCGCTCCGTACGCCGGAGGTTCTGGACAAGTACTTGGCGCCGAAGATCTATGAGTTCCCGTTAAACATCACGTCCCATCGCATCGCGGATGCGTTCGCGATCATGCCGACATCGGGGCCGGTATCGGTGAACAGGAAGGCGGTTGCTTCGGAATACGACCACAGCCTGGAAACGGCGACGCCGTATTATTACTCCGTTCTGCTCGAATCCTTCGACATCAACACGGAGTACACTGTTACCGAGCACTCGGAGTATTTCAGGTTTTCTTTTGCACGACCGGGAGAGTCGAACATTCTTCTGCGTGCTCACAAGAAAGGGATGCTGGAGGCCATCGGCGATCGCCAGGTCCGCGGCTATGAGGACGACCTCAATGTCCGGTATTATTTCTTTGCCGAGTTTGATACCCCCTTTATGTCGAAAGGGACGGCACTCGGGGATGTTATTACCCCGGGGAGTGGCAAAGTCGAAGGTGAAATGAACACGCTCTATGTAAGCTACAACGCCCCCGGGCCGCTCACCGTGGGAGCGCGGATCGGTCTGTCGTACATCAGCCTTGACCAGGCTGAACGGAATGTGAAGACTGAGATTCACGGCTGGGAGTTTGACGTTGTGAGGGATCGTGCTCGCGAGATGTGGAATCGGACCCTGGGGAAGATCAGAGTGGAAGGCGGCACAGAGAAGCAGCGAAGAATATTCTACACTGCTCTCTACCGGTCGCATGAACGAATGGTGGACATCTCCGAGGAGGGAAAATACTACAGCGGGTTCGACAACCAGATCCATGATGACGGCGGCCATGACTTTTACGTCGACGACTGGCTCTGGGACACCTACCGAAGCCTGCATTCTCTCCAGCTTCTCCTGGACCCCGACAAGAAGCTCAATATGATCCGGTCGTATGTGAGGATGTTTGAGCAAGGGGGATGGATCCCATCCTTCCCTCTTCTCAGAGGAGACCACCCTTGCATGATCGGCAATCACTCCGCATCGATGATCACGGACGCCTATCTCAAGGGCCTTCGCGACTTCGACGTGGAAAAGGCATACGAAGGCCTCAAAAAAAATGCGATGGAAGCCACGATGCTTCCGTGGGCGAACGGACCGATGACAGAGCTCGACAAAGTCTATCTTGAGAAAGGCTTTCTGCCCGCGCTCCCACCCGGGAAGAATGAGTGGGTCAAAGAGGTCCATTCGTTTGAGCGACGACAATCCGTCGCTGTGACGCTCGAACACAGTTACGACGACTGGTGCCTGGCGCAACTGGCGCAGGCTCTCGGCAAGAACGACGACCATGCGTACTTCATGAAACGCGCTCTCAACTATCGGACGATGTACGATTCGAGGACAGGGTTCATGTCCCCGAAGACCGCGGATGGGAAATGGATCGAGCCGTTCGATCCGAAGCTTTCCGGGGGACAGGGTGGAAGGGCGTATTTTGCAGAATGCAACTCGTGGACCTACACATGGAGCGTGCAGCACGATGTGCAGGGGTTGATGAACCTCATGGGTGGCCGCGAACGCTTCATCGAGCGGTTGAATCAGCTTTTCAACGAGGGACTGAACACGGACAAGTTCTTCTTCATCGGGCAGTTTCCCGACGCAACGGCTCTCAACGGGCAGTTTGCCATGGGAGACGAGCCGAGTTTCCACATTCCATACCTCTACAACTACGCAGGGGCCCCTTGGCGTACGCAGAAGATCCTTCGACAGCTAATGGACGTCTGGTTTGACGACGACCCGCTTGGCATCTGCGGAGACGAGGATGGCGGCGCGATGTCTTCATGGTATGTCTTCAACGCCATGGGATTCTATCCCGTCACACCGGGCATGCCCGTCTACAACATCGGCAGTCCCATCTTCGAAAAGGTCACGCTCTCATTGGGAAATGGGAAGGAATTCATCGTCGAGGCGAAGGACGTGTCGGCGAAGAACAAATACATACAGTCCGCGACGCTGAACGGAGACCCGCTGAACAAGCCCTGGTTTGAGCATGCGACGATTGCGAACGGCGGCAAGCTTGTGCTGGTGATGGGGCCCCGGCCGAATAAGGCATGGGGAAGCAGGCCGGAAGACGCGCCCCCGTCGATGAGCGCACCGGAAGAAACGCGCCAAGATTTTTGAGTACCAGCAGCGGAGGAAAGAAATGAAGACTCGAACGAACATTGTGGGCATATTCGTAGGCGCGGTCTTGCTGTTGGGCGGAGAATCGTTGTATTCCCAAAGCGACACGCTTCGTTTTGCGTTCGTCAGCGACTTGCACTTCGGACAGTCCACGTACCTGGGCGAGCAACTGACACCGGACATCTGGCTTCGCAAAGCCCTGGCGGGCATCGAACGGAAGAAAGCGGATTTCATTTTTCTGGGGGGCGATCTCATCACGTCGAGCAATTCCATCGAACAGTATGCAATGTTCGATTCGGTGATGGTCACCGCCACGCCCTGGTATCCGATGGCGGGAAACCACGATATCAGCGAGGGAGCATCGGCGACGCTCGACAAGATCGCGACATGGATTCAGCGCGGCTACGGCCGCGGGCCGAACAACCGGGAATACTACGGATTCGTTAAAAAGGGGGTCGGCGCGTTCTTCGTGCTCAACACGCAGGCGCCCTATTCGACCGACCCGGCAGTGAAAGCTCGCGCCGATTCACAGTTGGTGGAGATGGACGCATTCTTCACCGCCAATGCCGCCGTGCCGAACAAATTCGTCTGTTCGCATGTTCCGCTGTTCATCACGTCGCAGCTCGAGGACAGCTCGGGGTATTTCGCCCTCGGACCGTGGTATCGCTCGCGCGTCATTGCCCTGATGAACAAGCACAATGCGCATTCCTATCTGGCGGGCCACAGGCATGAGCATGACCAGAAGACCGATGGGGCGATCACGGTCTACACGAATACGGCGCTCAGCTTTCAGCTCGGAACCGGAAACCAGCGCGGCTATTACATCTACACCGTCACCGCAGGGTCTTTGAAAAGGGACTTCTACCCTTTATCGCTGGAACCGGACGCCGTCCGATGGAAATGGATCGCGTACGGTGATACACGAACAAACGATGCGGCACATCGATCTGTGCTCCAGTCGATGAAGAACAATACACCGGACTACAAATTCATCATTAACGTCGGCGACGACGTCGAGGACGGTACAAATGTGCTTCTTTGGAATACCTGGCAGACCGCGTGTGACCAGATCCTGGGAGGCACAGGTCAGTCAAGCGTTCCGCCGAAATACATGACGGCGGCGGGAAACCACGAGAAACTGGAATTTGGCGGGTTGGCGAATTGGAGGACGTTCATGTCGGGCCAGGTGACGCAGTTTGGCAACGACGGGAAATATTTCACGTTCGACTACGAGGATGCGCGCTTTGTCGTGTTGTATTCGGAGACGGAGAACGACGCCGCGCAGCAGCAATACTACTTGGATGCGATCAAGAACAATCCCAAGAAATGGCTGTTCGCCGTCTGGCACAAGCCCATCTTTGACTTCGGGCCAAAGGTATACGAAGCCGGGATCCACCAGAACTGGGGGGCGCCGTTCTACCAGAACGGAGGCGACATCATCTTTATGGGCCACGCCCACCAATACGTTCGCACCGTGAAGTTGAATTTGAACGGCGAAATGAATCCGCCGCTCGACCCAATCAATGGGACGACGCAAGTCATTACCGGTAATGGAGGCGCTCCCTTGTATCCGGTCGATGAGAATTCCGACGGCAACGGCTACATGGTGGCGTATTCGTTCGACCAGAACAACAGTTGGTTCTACGGCTACACCGAATTAACGGTTGACGGTGACACGCTCTACCTTCGCCACTTCAGCGCAAACGGCGTCGTCATGGATGAAGAAGTGTATTATCCCAACCACAAACACAATGTGGGGGTCCATTTTCATCTCAGTACCCAGACAGTAGGCTCTGGAGAAGTGCTGAAGTCTCCGTCCGACTCCACGTATCCAATCGGCTCGAGGGTCGTTCTCACGGCGGTGCCTGCGTTGGGGTGGAAATTCGACGGATGGAGCGGAGACCTGACCGGACTGTCGAACCCCGACACCGTGATGATGGACACCGTGAAGAACATCACTGCAACCTTCAGTGAGATCCCGGCAGGCCTGTATGAGATTAGGATACACACGGTGGGCACAGGCACAGTCGTGACGGACCCTGCGGGGCCGTACTTTGCCAGCGGCAGCACAGTCACACTCCTTGCCAAACCGGATTGGGACAGCAAACTTGACAGCTGGAGCGGAGACCTCACCGGTTCGGATACCTCCGTGACGATCAGTATGGACGGCCACAAGAGCGTGACGGCGACGTTCAGAAAGCTGAAGACGTGCCTGCTCAACGTGCGACCGTTGTCGCACGGAAGCGTGACGCTCGATCCTTCACGAGGAACGTATGTGGAAGGGTCGGAAGTGCAGATTACCGCGGTGCCCGAAACAGGGTGGGAATTCCATGAATGGTTGGGAGATGTGAACGGCACTGCAAGCAGCATGGCGGTCACGGTGAACTCGGATCTGGATGTTCGTCCGGTATTTCGCCTGATCGGCGGAGGCTTGCAAGATTTCGAAGCGACACATGACACCTACATCCAGGGATCCTTCAGCGCTTCGAGGAATTTCAATGCGGATAGCTGTTTACGCGTTCGTGAAGGAACCTCGGATCTGAACAGATACCGGGCATATGTGCAATTCGACGTTCAAGGAATCGTGGGAAATGTGCTCGGGGCGGTCGTAAAAATGCGTGCCCGGGATTCGGGATTACCGGACGGCAGCGGCATCGGAGCCGGCGTGTATGAGGTGAGCGTCGATAGCTGGACGGAAAGCACACTAAAATGGACCGGAGCGCCGGCGGCGGCCAGCAGGCTCGATACCATGAATATCGTGAACGCGGGGTTGATCTACGGTTGGGACGTGGGTTCGTATGTGACGGCCGAAGCGGCGGGAGACAAAGTGGTAAGCGTGATGTTCAAGGACTTCAAGTCCATGGACAAGCGCGTTGATTTTGAGCGCCGGGAAGACGGCAAGGGTCCGGTGTTGACCGTTCTGACCGACATGTCGACAGGCGTGGAGCAGGGGGAGATCCTGCCGACAAGATATGCGCTCAAGAATAACTATCCGAATCCGTTCAATCCGGAGACGACCATCAGTTTTGAAGTGCCCAAAGAAGGATGGGTGTCGCTGAAGGTGTACGATGTCTTGGGCAAAGAAGTGGCGACGCTGGTCAACGTACACATGCATCCGGGTGTACATCGGGTCCGGTGGAATGCAGGTGCGATGCCGACCGGAGTGTATATCTGCCGGATGACGGCGCCCAACTTTGAAGACTCTCTCAAGATCATCTTCATGAAGTAACACGGAACAGATGGAAGAATCGGCGTGAACATGAATTTCACACCACGTATCTCCGCACGGGTTGCGGTTCTCGCCATCTGTGCGGCGTTTTCCGGCCTTGACACACACGCCTTGTCGCAGGACAAGAGCTTCATTCTCATCGGTGATGTCCACTTTGACAAGCTCACGCTTCACGATATGTCGTGGCTCCAGACGAACTATCCGAACGACGTTGCGCAAGTCAATAATTATTCACAGATAACCCAGAATAATTTCAGCGCATTCATTTCGGAGCTTCTGCATCAGTCGCAGATCGTGACGCCGGTTGTGGCGGGAATGCTGCAAATGGGGGACCTGCAAGAGGGACTTGCCGGGAACATCACGCTCGCCACGCAAATGGCGCAGGAAGCGAGAGATTCCCTTCGGGCGCCTTCTTTCATCCCTCCGTGGATCCTTGTCAAAGGGAATCACGAGGTCACCGGTCCCGGCGGAGCGGAGGCGTTCAACAGCATCATCCTGCCGTTCGTCGCATCGGAACTGAATCAATCCATCCCCGGAACCTCGTACGCCACCCGCATCGGCGATGTGCAGATCATTGTCATCGACTGCTACGACAGAACCAACGTAATACCGTTCCTCAGGAGTCAGCTCACCGGCTCGGACGCGAGATTCAAGATTGTTGCGACCCACATGCCTGTCATACCGGTCACAGCCAGGCTGTGGCATATCTTTCAGGATGATGCGGCCAACAGGGACACATTGCTCAACCTCCTTGCAATGCACAAGGCGCTTGTCGTATGCGGCCATCTGCACAAGTATTCGGTCGTGTCGCGAGCGACGCCCTATGGCCCGGTCGTGCAGGTCATGGCGGCGAGTGTCATCAGCGATCGGAACCGGCATACGCCGAGCTATTACGTCACGTCATTCGGCCCCTCGTTGGTCGATCTGGAACCCGGCTACGACAACAAGTCGTATTTGACGATTGAAGCGCGTTCAATCAGGTCGTACCGGATGGCGGAAATGCCCGGATACGCGGTCCTCAAACTGAACGGCACGACCGGCGCACGGAGGCTCGATGTCTTCGCCGGCCTCGGCGAATTTCTCTATGAGACCGTTGACCTCTCGACCTTCGGCATGCATGCCGATACCAGCGGCATGGGGGAAATCGTCATGTCGCCGAATGATTCGGTCTTCCTGGCAGAGACCAAGGTCGCGGTGCGTGCCGTTCCGGCGCTCGGCTGGAAGTTCGACGGTTGGAGTGGCTCTCTCTCGGGTACGCTGAATCCTGACACCGTCGTCATGAACGGCGAGAAGAACATCTCGGCGGCATTCAGTCAGATCCCGGCCGGTCAATACGAAATACGGACGACGATCGAAGGGTCGGGCGTCGTCGTAGCTTCTCCGGCAGGTCCGTATTACAGTCCCGGGACCGTCGTGACGCTGACAGCGTGTTCGGACGCCGGGAGCACGTTCAGCGGATGGGGCGGCCAAGCAAGCGGATCAGACACATCGATAACGGTGACCGTGGATAGCCATCTCCAGGTGACCGCGAAGTTCAGGGCTCTCGGGGTCTTCAGCATCAATGCGATCTCCGGCCCCCATGGAACCGTCATCTTCGACCCTTCAGCCTCCACGTATCTGGAAGGGACTAAAGTTCAGCTCAACGCAATTCCCGAGTACGGTTGGGAATTCGCAGAGTGGTTGGGGGAC
>Ga0156245_1120_pt1 | contig 13416 bp, 14 predicted proteins | sample RifCSPlowO2_12_FD_107892 | JGI IMG/M metagenome (GOLD analysis project Ga0156245, IMG submission 107892) | Ignavibacteria bacterium RIFCSPLOWO2_12_FULL_56_21
AGTGTCCACCTTGATAAAATCCACGTCCGAGACCCGGTGTTGCTGCAGCTGGTTGTCGAGAGTATCAAATTGTATCCGCGTGGTTTCTACGATATCGAAGCGCTCCCGCTCAGGGAACTCATCCAGAAACTCCCGATGGGGTTTGAACAAGGAGGAAACCTCCTGCTTCCTCGTCAGATAAAAGTCTAAAACCGCTTTCTCTCTGTAAAGCCCGGTATTCCAATACTCCAATTGGGGATCGGCGGACCTTGCCAGATTGGCGAAGGCCCGTTGGTCAGGTTCGAATCCGATGACACGCAGATATCTCTGGGCCCGCCTCCAGGCCTGGGACAGGCCGCCGCTGGCCCCTATATCCATCAGGACCACCGGAAATTCCCGATAGTAATGCTCACAAAAAAGGGGGTCTATAAAGATGTCCATCTTTTGCTAATGGATCCCATACGCATTTTTAGCCATGAGATGAAGCCGGCGAGCCCGGTTGCGGTAATAAAAATCCAGCCCGCCGCGCAGGATAAACTCCTGATAGTCCGCGGGACTATCAGGGGCCATCTCGTCCCTCAGTAGGGCGAGAGGATGGCTTGCCTTGGAGTTCAGACCGCGAATCCCGCTGCAAGAAAACCTATAACGCTTTCCTATAACCTCACAGGAGGAGGCATCGATGCTTTCAATGTTTCCAAAGGGATAGGCAAACCACGTTACGGGCCGACCTAGCTGTTTTTCCAACAGATCTGCCGACCCGAAGACTTCCCTCTCCACCTCGCCGGCGCTCAACTGGGAGAGTCTACGGTGAAACGCGGTGTGCGAACCCACCGTATGTCCCAAAACCGCCAAGTCTTCTACGTCTTTCCATGAGAGCAGAGCCGGCTCTTCTGCAAAGCGAGGCAACGGCTGCCCGTCGAATATGTATCTTGTGATGGCCACCTGCTGTTTCCCCTGCGGAACAGTCAAAAGCCCGGGGCAGACAAAAAATAATCCCTTCACACCATATCTATGAAGAACCTCTTTGGCTAACAACAGCTGGGACTTGAAGCCATCGTCGAAGGTAAACAAAACAGGGACTCGGCCGTTGGTGGCCGTGGGGACCCTTCCCTCCAAGATAGCCTCGGCCTGATCCGGTGTGATGATCGCGTGACTGGCAAAAATACGCTGCACAAGCCGCTCAAAACCGTTCCACTGCTCCTTGGGGATATGGTGAAAGAGGAGCATGCGGAATTCCGTTGGCGACGCACCTCCCTCAAGCCGCGAGAGGAGCTTACGGGCCAACAGTAGAAACTTGGCACCCCGGTATCGAAGAGGACGTATGCGCCTACCCTCGTTTCAGTTTTCCGCGGCCTTGCGGGCCCTGCGAATCCGCAAGTTGATGACTTTGCTGATCCATCCTCCATCATCCGCCGCGACTTCGCCTACCAGCCGGTGGGGCACGCCGCCCAGGCCAGCCTTGAAGTGGTAGATGCCGGAAGGAGTGATCTTCGGATCCATCCCGCCCAGATCAAACCAGCGATAGCCCTGCCTCTTCATTTCGCACACAGCACGCCACAGCAGCAATTGGCCAGCATTGACTCGACGGCCATCCTCGTTAATCGCCCCGGCAAGGTACTCCGTAGTATCGCCGTATTTCGCTATGAGGACAGCGCCTAAGGTTTTACCCTGCTGTCCGGTTGCAAAAACCCACGGTTTTCGCTCGACGGGCAATAAGGCATGGAGTTGGGAGAGCAGATCCGGCGTGACACTGGTGCGCAATGTGCGCTCACCGATCATCTGGCGATACTCATCCAAAAATAGTCTGAGAAGGTTGTCTTCTGATCCAGACTCGACTGCCAGCCCTAATCGCTCCGCCTTATTCAAGCAGTTCCGCCACTTCTGCTGTAATTGCTGCCGCAATCGATCAACCGGAAAGGAAAGATCGATTCTCGCCGACGCCCAACTCGAGGAACTCCCATCAACGCGAAACCCGAGTCCTTCTAACGCACTGAGACTAACCTCTCCTTCACGATTGGGGGGCGCCACGCGTAGAACCATATGCCGCTCATCCACCCAGTGCTGTCGCAGCCGGCTCATCATCTCCAGCAAAATGGAGCAGTCTGTATCTTCGTGTCTTCTCCAAAGCGGGCCACGGTTGATCCATACCAACCCGCCTTGAAGCCACGGAATAGTCCTGACCAAAGCCTGAACAGCTCCTACAATATGCTGGCCTTCCATAAAAACCGCGCGCTCGACCTTCCATGAGCCGGTCTTGAATTTGGCGCTCCCGTACTCCCAAGTCTGGATCAAACTGAGGTCCTGAAAGTCGGAGATCAGATCTGTCCATTCCGCCTGCCCGAAGGGCCGATGGATCAAGCGAAGCATCCAGCTTACCCATTGCTTCCAAGGCTGGCGGAAAGCGCGCGTGCCATGGCATCGATCTCGATTGCCGTGAGTGTCTGATGCAGCGGAAGCAGCAGCAGGCAACGATGGAGATCGACAGCCGCCTCGTACCTCTTGGGCTCTGCCAGGACTTCGGGAGGAAGGGCCGGCCACTGGTCAGCGGGAAATCCTTGAGACCGCAATTTTTCCCCTATCCCCTTGCTTACATGCTCCAAGAGAACAGGAAAGACATAAGGGCATACGGCCTCTGGCAATGCCGGAAAGAGGGGAACACAGTGATCCAGTTGCTTGCTCCAGTCCAGGAGTCTCAGGTAGTGGGCCCTTCGCCTTTCGATGACTTCTTCCAGCCCTCTCTCCATGATACTCAGGAGTCTCAAGGTAAACCCATCGCAGTTTTCCGGCCCAATTGCTCCATCGGCGGCATCGCCAGCGGAACGCGCGCCGTTCCCGTTTTTCCACAAAAAATGCCAGGGGAGATGGCAGGAGAAGAGGATGCGTTGGGCGACGCGCCGCGACAGCCACCGCCCGGTTTCTCCCGCCAGTGGAATTTTCCACAACGCCCCGGCCGGCTCCTCCTCCAAACCGCGCGCCGATATCAGAATCCCTCCAGCGGGAACCGGCAGAAGTTTTCTCGGGCTAAAAACTATATGGTCACCCAACCCCATCACCGGAATGGGAAGAAGCATGTGCGCCGCGTCTTCCAGCAACGTCATCTTGTGCCGGTCACAAAAATCGCGCGCCGGCTTGGTCGCATTTGGAAAGCCAAAGTAATGTACCAAAACGAAAACGTGCAGCCCTTTTTCCGAGGCTACCCGTTGCTCCAATATCGACCAGTCGGGACTGAGGTCTTCCAAGATGGGGTAAAACTGAAGAGACAACGGCATGCAGCGAAGCGGCTCCAAGGCCTCGTTGCAGATATAGGACGGAAACCACACCGTGATAGGTTCCCGGGAAGAATGTCGCGCAGAAGCCTTGACGCCCGCAGCTAAAGAGAGCCTGCCCGAAGGATAGACCCGCGCAGTCCGTCCTGGAAGCTTTCGAATCCATGCCCCGGCAGTAAAGGCAGGGGCCCGTAACGCCTGGAATAGCTGGCGGGCATTAGGAAGCGGTGATGCAGAAACAGTCATAGACGGCGTGAAGAAAGAAATCGTGTTGGCCGGACTAAAGCAACCTTAAGCCCTTTTTAGATTGGCTCTCCGCTCCAACCTGGCGCGGAAAAAACGGACTGGAAAACGGAGCTCGCGAGTTTTTTGATGCAAGGCCGATGCAACGCGCTGCACTTGCGGAATAAGCAAAGGGGAAAAAAGGAAAAATATGGGATAAAACAGTATGGAAGGAAGCCACGAGAGCTTTACACCGTGCTTCGCCCCGAGACCTAGCCTGCGGTAGATGACTCGCGAAACGGCTGCAAATTCGTCCGGCGAAAGACCAACTGTCTCCTTTGCGCTTTCAAGCATTCTGTCCAGGCTCGACAATACAGTGTTCAATTGGCCTCTTGAGGTGCAATGGCTCCAGAATGAATCCTCCGCTCGAAGCAGCTCGGCAAGGAGTTCCGCCCCGGCGCCTGGGGAAAAACCCTCGATTAATTTCCTGTGACCACGGCGCATGTTTTCAGTCTGGATTCCCCCGCTGATAACGGATTGTCTATGGTCGTGAACCCGCTGAAGCACGAGGAACTCAGGCACGATAGCGGCATTGTATCTTCGAGTTGCCAGCCTAGCCCATAAATCAAAGTCCTCCGCCGGGGCATAAGAGGCGTCGTAGCCCCCCAGTTCAGCGACCACGCTCCGGCGAAACATGACTGACGGATGCCAGATCGGACACTTCCCTAGAAGCAGAAGCCCGAGGAACTCTCCGTAATTGTTGAGCTCACTCCGCCAGGAACGTATCCTTCGGCCAAAAGCATCGATGCTGTGCTCCCAAGAGCAAACAATCGCGACGTCGGGTCTTGACTGGAGGAAACGCATTTGCGCCTCCAGTCGTCTCGGCAGGCAAACATCGTCCTGATCCAGGCGCGCGACGAACTCTCCCCGTGCGCGCTCGAGGCCCTTGTTTAGAGATCGGGCCTGGCCGATGTTGTGCTCATTGCAAATCAGCGTTATCCGGGAATCCCCATACGATCGGACGCACGCAACGGAGCCATCGGTGCTGGCATCGTCTATGATCAGGAACTCAAAGTCAGTGAAGGTTTGACAGAGAACGCTCCCCACGGCCTCCCGCAAGTAGGCCATGCCGTTGTATACCGGCATCAAAACGGTAACGCGAGGAATCATGGATATCTAGAAGAGGCTAACGCAACGAAGTCAGGGACGGCAATAATTCCCCGGTGAGATATTCACGCAAAGCTTCCTGCCAGGGCCGCATGCCGTCCAAGCCGAGTAGCTCGAGCTTCAGGTTGCGCATCGCCTCAGAATCGGCCCGGGGCGCGGGCAGCGGAAAATAGGCCGAGGAGACGGGCATCATCTCCACGTCGTCCCGCCCCAAAATCTTTCGAATCTCCAGCGCGACTTCATATCTCGTACAGGTACCTTTGTTAACCATGTGGTAAAGCCCGTAGTAACCGGTTTTCAGAAATCTGTGGATCCCCGCGAGAAGATCCTTACCGTAGGTGGGGCTTCCCAGCTTATCTGAAACGATCCGGAGGGGATTTGCCCCCTCGATCATCAATCGCGTAATCTTGCCGACAAACTTTTTGTCCTTGCGGCCGCCGCCAATCATCCAGCCGGCACGCACAATGTAGTAGCGCCTAAGCAGGGAAGTCACAATGTGTTCCCCTGCGAGCTTAGAGTGACCATAGACATTAGCCGGCCTAGGGACATCAAATTCGTTGTAGGGCTCCCGCTTGTCGCCCCAAAAAACACCCGCCGTGCTGACATAAACCAGAACGGCATCCACCGCTTGGCATGCCAGGGCAATGTTCTGGGTGCCTATGGCATTGGTTCGGTAAGCCAATTCAGGATCCTGCTCGCAACGATCTACATCGGTCGCTGCCGCCAAATGCAAAACAACGTCAGGCTTCTCATCTGCGACCGCCTTCCTCACGGCAGAAGGGTCACACACGTCCAGGTGGGCAAAACCATCGATCTGGTCGGTCAATATCAGTCGACAATCCTTAAAGACCTCTTTCGCATAGCTCCCCACCATACCGCCAGCCCCCGTTACCAGCATCTTTCGAGTTGTCATAGTGGCTCTAGGATTTTTCATTCATGTACCTCCGGCAAAGCCGGGGAAGGCGGCCTGGACCGGGTTGCCGCGGTGATTTCGAGTTCTCAGTGGCTGATCCTCAAAAGGAACTTCCTAATCACTGGCGGCCGAGTTCGGTTTAAGGCGCTTGGCTCGGAATCAGGTGTGCCCGGAAGGGCACCGGGGGTTCAAATCCCTCTCTCTCCGCCAGCCTCCCTTAATTGAGAAAGATTTTTCAGCCTTCGCCGCTCGATCTTGGACACAATGTGGGTTGCTAAAACTTCGGCTGCTTTGCGGTGCCCGGCAGGATTCCAGTGACCGTCTTCTTTGAAGTTAAATTGGAGAGGATTTCTGGTTTGCTCAAAGATCGGGCGCATATCCACGATGTCCAATCCCGCTTGCTTTAGGCCAGCCACAAAACGATCATGCACGGCCCTTTCAATGTCCATATTCTCACCCACCCAAAGCCCGCGGGAGGGGATAATTAGGATCGTGGTCTCATAGGGAGAGGACAATTCCACCAGCTTTCGGACAGAGGAGGCAATGATTGGTTCCGAAAGGGTATTTTTGCCCATACCCGCCAAATTTTCCACCAGCAACCCAGCCTTGATGGCTGTTTGCTTTAAAAGCTGGTTGTGGTGAACAGCAGTGGAGATAGCCGTATAAGCCGCTGACTTTCTGGTCAAATAGACCTTGACAATGGACAACCAACGCCTGAGATCTAACAGCTGCTTCTGATCCGGTGAGAGATAAGCGACATCTTCGTAGTCCTTGAGGTCGTTCTCCATAGTCACGCCCACAATAAGCTTCTTCACCCGAGCCCCATGCGCGATGGCATATCGGATAAGAGCCTCATATCCTCCAAAATCAGCGGGGACACTGATATTGTAGACATTCTTTCCCATTTTTGCTTGAAGCAGATTAGAGTAGCGCTCGTCCTCTTCCACCCCCCAACCGAAGCTGATAGAGTCACCCACTGCGAAATAATCCTGCTCGGTGGATCGGGCTATGTCCTTCTTGTCTCTCAACCCGTACTTATTGAAATCAACATAAAGATCGAAGTCTCCGGTATTCTTGAAATGGCGCTGGTGCACCATTTTGGGGCCCAGATTCACTTGGTATTTTTTATCGGAAAGAAAAACCAGCCCTCCCCTGGGATCGTACTGAGGCAGGGCCCAGCGCGTACAATACTCCAAAGTTACAACACCAATGAAGCCGACTAAGAAAAACAGGCAGCCATTAACCGCGATGTTCTTAAGGTACTTCATCCTACAATCACCTAAATTTTTTCAATACAAGAGAGGGATATTTCGGATCAAACAAGGGCTGATTCGCGCCTACGAAGCAGCTTGGCTCATATTGCTCGGTCAAAAAATGGTATAGATAAAGGGAGCAATAGGAGAGGTCTGAGCGGAGATCATTAGGAGCCCGAACAGCAACAACACTAAAATCATGGGAAACAACCACCAGAGTTTTCTCTCCCAGAGAAATTGTAACAACTCTCCCGCAGTTCCCAATCTCGTCAAAATAGTACCGAACCATTTCATCGCAGTTGATCCTTCTCGATAATGCAGTGCTCAAGCACGAGGATATCCATACCACTTTTGGCGAAGGTATTGAAGGCTTCCACAGGGGTGCTTACGATCGGTTCTCCTTTCAAATTGAAGGAGGTGTTGAGGATAAGCGGAACCCCGGTGGCCTCACCGAACAGCTCGATAAGACGATAAAAGCGGGGGGCTATGGTCCGGCTGACTGTTTGGACCCTTCCGGTTCCATCTACATGGGTAACCGCGGGTATAAGGTCCCTCTTCTCTTGTTTGACGTCCACGACATAGAGCATGAAGCGCGCGGGGTAATGGGCGGCAGGATCCGGCAGATCAAAAAAGTCGCTGGTTTTTTCCACTAACACGGAAGGAGCAAATGGGCGATAGGGCTCGCGGAATTTTATTTTTGTGTTGACGATGTCCTTCATATCGGGGTTGCGCGGATCTGCCAAGATGCTTCTATTGCCTAATGCTCTCGGTCCCCACTCGAATCGACCCTGAAACCAGCCTACGACCCCTCCTTCTTGAAGGCGATCCACGACCCGTTCTAGCAGTTTTTCCTCGTCGTCGCGCCGCTGATAGGGAATACCGGTTTCCTGCAGAAACTTTTCGATGCCGCCGGGACTATATTCCTCGCCCCAGTAGGCGTGCTCCATTATGAACTTGCGCGGGTTGCCGAGAACCGCGTGGTAGGCGTAGAGTGCGGCCCCGATAGCGCCGCCCCCGTCACCCGCTGAGGGTTGGACATAGATGGACTCAAAGGGAGTTTCTTTTAGGATACGCCCGTTTGCCACGCTGTTCAGAGCGACCCCTCCTGCCATGCAAAGGTTCTTCAGGCCTGTCTCCTTATAGAGATGATTTGCCATCTTGAGGAGAACCTCTTCGGTGACCGTCTGGATGCTTGCCGCGATATCCGCATAATATTGATTTTGCGTGGCTAAGGCTTCATAGTTTACTGGCTTTGCGCCGAAATAGGCGGGATAGTCGCTGTTCGCGGTAAAAAAGTAAGCCTCAACCGGCCGCGGAGGACCGAAGAGATTTTCGAACTTTCCGTTGAAGGTACGGTCGGGAGAATAGTGAAAAGAGAAGTAGTCCATATCGAGCTCAAAACTACCGTCTTTTTCTACGTGAATAAGCTTGTAGACTTTGTCGATATAGCGGGGTTTGCCGAAGGGCGCCATGCCCATTACTTTGTATTCTCCCTCGTTTACCTCGAAGCCGAGAAAGGCGGTGAAGGCGCTGTAGAGAAGGCCTAGGGAATGGGGAAAACGGATTTCACTAAGAGTCTGGATCGAAGTGCCATTCCCTTTTCCGTAGCTCGCGGTCGCCCATTCACCTACTCCATCCACGGTCAGGATGGCTGCCTCTTGATATGGCGAACAGAAGAACGCGCTCGCGGCGTGTGAAAGGTGATGTTCGCTAAACAGGATTTTATCGGCAGCGATGCCTAGCCGATCCTTAATTAAGCTCTTGATCCAGAGCTTCTCTCCCAGCCAGCTCATCATCGATTCTTGAAAGACCCGTCGGGATTTGGGAAAGGTCTGCAACACCGTCATCAGAATTCGCTCGAACTTAACAAGGGGCTTTTCGAAGAAAACCACATAATCCAGCTCTCGGTTTTGAATGCCGGCCTTCCGAAGGCAAAATTGGATGGCGTGAGCAGGAAAATCATAATCGTGCTTTTTCCGGGTAAACCGCTCCTCTTCAGCGGCGGCAACTAGTTCCCCATTTTTTAGCAATGCTGCCGCTGCGTCATGAAAGAAGCAAGAAATACCTAAGATATACATTCAGAATTGTCTCTTGGATTTCTGGAAAAAATCTTCCTGCCCTGCTTCTTTCGGACGCCATTTGGCGGGGCCGCTTTTGTTTAGTCCCAGCGGATCTGAAGATATCTTTGTAATGGCGGCAAAAGGGGGAATAACTAGGAGATAAAACAGGGAGAGAAGCATTCTCGACTGGAAAGTTCCTACCGCTAGGGCGAGAATCTTCCAGCGACTCCACAAATTCCGGACCCATTCCCTTCCCTTCCTTTCATTGCCCATTTGGTAATCTTTTATTTCTCTTCCACTTCCCATAGATCTAAGTGTTGAAGGATTCTATATCCTTATCTAATCTCATTTTCCGAAATCATGCCCGGTTCTAGAAACGCAGGAGCTATTTGATCAGCCTCAACACCGTTAAAGGCGTACCCTCTAAAGCGGCGCCAACTGTACAATAGAGACATCAAGAAAACCTGAAACACTATAATGGTCCTGTCAAACAGGATCGGAAAGTGTGCCAAAAACACGACAACGTTCAAAATAATGATAATCTTTAATCCCCTCGTATATTTATCCTCTCCATATAGCTTTTTTACGGCTCTCCCCTCTTTGAATAAAGCCACAAGGAGCAGAATGCATAGAATACTTCCAACGAGGCCAATCTCTAAAATAATCATCATAAAACCAAAGTTGCCTATTTCCGCAAAAACGAAGTTCTTTTGCAATTCCGGCACCAACATTTCCCCCCCATACGACGATATAGTTATTGGTCCTCTTCCCAGGATAAACAGCCCGGCGTTCTCAATAACTGGACCTACAACCACCCCAAAGTAAGAGAAGAAGCCCTGGTCGGCACTACTAAAGAGCGGCTTCGAAAAGTCGACCAGGAAAAGGGAGAAGACGACCAAAAACGCCGGCACCAAAAACACCGCCAGCGATTTGATCCTCGCATACTGACGAGTCAAGAAGAACCCGTTTAGCAGAAGAAACGGAAAAACGAATTGGCGGCTCCCTGAGAGCAAGAGCGATACAAACACAATGCAGTTCAGAGCTGAGATAACCCTAAATTTACCTGACAAAAACACGCGGACCAAATAGCACATGAAAATGATAGCACCGGATAAGTGCAAATCCAGCCCGATTCCGAACACTCTCTTGACATCTAGGCCGAACATCTTATGTACCACATCAGCTGTCGTGGATGCATTTTTAGACAGTTGGCTGTCGCCAGATGTGCTGGCCTCTTCCAAGCGCCGAACGTAGGATTCAACATAAAACGAGTCGAGCGCAGGAGATGCGGAGCGCAGTATAAATTCGCCAATATTAAATGCAACCGCGATGTACAGGAATATCGTAAAAACCCGTACCAGTCTCTTGAATATGAGATCTCCGTGCTTTAAAAATTCAATGTTTAGTAAATAAGAGAAAAAAAATAACAAAACTAGCGGGAGAAAGACCTTTCTAAAAGGGCCGAAGGCCCTGAACAGGGTTAATTCCCATCCACCGCCGGCCAATGCTTCCGTAAAGTACAACCCCTGTAGCAAGGAGGCAAGGAGGATTGCGAGGAGTAAAATCTTAACCTTGTCGAACGTTAGCGTGGGGTTCTTCAGGACAGCTAAATAGTAAGTCGCGTAAAACAAACCCAGACACAGGATGGCAAAGTCGCCGACCAATGCCCCTACAAGAACACTATTCGTCCCCATAGTTACCAGCAAACGAATTTGCCGGGCTAGGAAGAAAAATACCAAAATCAGCTTGATAAGAGCAAAAGGTTGCATCTGGAATCAAGGAATAGTTGCCGTAACTTTTTGTCTTAGGACATAGAGCCAGTTTGCCCGCACAGCGTCAGGTATCTCTCGAAAACCGAGCCTTTCGTAAAACGGCCGCGCCGCAGCATTCCTGCCATCAACAAAAATGAGCACTTTCTCCCCATATTGGTTTTGCCGCAGATAACGGATTATGGCGGACAAGACGCAGGGATAAACCCAAAGTCCGCGAGCCGATAAATGAGTAAAAACGGGGCCAATAAAGATGTCCCCTTTTCTCAGCTGAGTCTTGTCAAACGGAACCTCCATAATAGGAGAATTGAAAGCGCTCAGGAACACCCAGCTATAATGAATTAGCTTTCCGTCCTTTTCCCCCAAGAAGCACCTTATCCCCTCCTGGCCGATGAGTTTGAAATATCTCTTATCATATTCAAGATCCCCGACTAGACTAGGGAAGATGTCCCGTTCGATCCTATCAAAATCTTCTCGTGTCGCTATTTTGATTGTTAAGAGTTCCCTCCCCTCGAAGGCAAGGAACTCTCTTTCCAAGGGATATTCAAAATAAACAAACCGCCATTTGTCTCTCAGGTGGTAAAGGCAATAACCGCGAAGTGTGCTTAGAAGACTTGTAAAGCCCTCCTCTCTGGCAATCCTCCAGGCTTTACTTAGAGCACTAGAAAGGTCACTCTTAACCGATAGTTCTTTCATAAAACACAAGCCCAACCATGCCACTCATACGATGACCTGTCCCCCGGAAAGGACCAGGTTGGCACCCGACATGTACTCCGACGCCTCGGTTGCCAAAAAGAGCACCAACCGGGCACAGTCTTCAGGCCTCCCTAGCCGTTTCATAGGGTTTTGCAGAGCCATCATCTCCTTGGCTCTTGGAGGCACACCAGACAGGAGATCGGTGTCCGTCGGGCCAGGGGAAATGCTGTTTACACGAATTCCCTTTACGGTCAATTCCGTAGCGAGGGCTCTAGTGAGCCCAAGCAGGGCTGCTTTCGTGGTCACGTAGGGTGACATTTTTGACGGGGGCACTCCCAAGGCAAAGGTTGAGATGATGTTGATGATCGAGCCTCGCCCCTTCTTTTCCATCAACGGCAAGACGGTCTGACAACAGTTTACAGCGCCCCGAAGTTGCACATCAATCAACAATTGAAAATCGTCCCATGAAAGATCGCCAAACGGCTTTGCCGGCAGCTCTCCGATTGCATTGTTTACGAGAACATCGACTGCGCCAAAGCTTTCTACGGTGGCCTGAACCATCGTTTCCACAGCCGATCGATCCCTTACATCGGCCCGCAGAGCTATAGACTTTCCGCCTGCGGACGCTATATCCGCGACCAGCTTCTCGGCGTTCTCCCGCATCTTCAGATAATTCACGATAACCGCGAAGCCGTTTTCGGCCAGCAATCTCGCGCTGGCCGCCCCAATGCCCCGACTCGCACCCGTTACCAGCGCGACGGAGCCCGTAAAAGGCCTCATGGCAACACCATCACCTGTGAGCGACCGCGGATGACTTCGTCCCCGGCCTCGTTAACGGCGTTTGTATCCATATCCAATAGACGCAAGCTTTCCGTTTTGCGGCGCACTCGACCTTTGAAAGTGATTCGCTCGCCGGGTCGCACAGGTTTGGCATATCTTACCTCTTGGGAGAGGATGACCGCCCGCCGTCCCGGCAGGTACATCCCTATCAAGGTTGAAAAGTAAGAAGCAACCAACATCCCGTGTGCTATTCTGCCACCAAATTGTGTCGCGGCCGCATACTCGGGATCCATGTGCAGGGGATTGCAATCTCCCGTAAGGACCGCAAATGCAGCTACTTCTGAATCGCCAATGACATGACTGAAGCTCGCCTCCTCCCCCACCTCGATGTTTTCGTAGGATCGATTCTGTGCGATCAGCTTTTCAGTCAATACTCGCTCCCTTTTCCTGTAAGAGTGTTGCTATATCGCTCACGCATTGCAAATTAACGATCTCTTCGGTGGACATTTGGACACCATAGGTTTCTTCAATTACAGCGACTAGTTGAATATGGGCAAGGGAATCCCATTTTGGGGGATTTCCCGGGCCTGTCTTGGGGCCAACCGCGTTAGCGTCGATACCCAGCGTTTCAGCTACCAAAGAGCACAATCTCTTCATGTCCGTCAAAGCCTTCGCTCAACTGTTTCTAACCCTCGCCCAAGGTGGCGCCTCTAACCTGAACTCGCTTAAGCAGGCTTCCCAAATCTCGGCCTTCTCATCCCGCTTCACTAGTTGAAACCCATGACGTTGATATAAATCCCGGACAATGCCGTTCTTTTGCGTCGGAATGTAACGCCCAATAATTCGTGCTGCATGCGCCTCCCGAGCCTTTTCCAAGACATGGGCAAGGATTGCGGTCTCGATAGATCTACCCAAAACGCGACAACTAAGAAGAAACGTCTCAATCCGACATCGATCCTGATTCATACCTAAAACTACGAGACCCACGATTCCACTATCGCCCAGACGGTCGCGGACGCTAACGCCAAAGACCTCGTGATCGCCAGTCCTAGTTAGCGCCTCAAACTCCGCCTCACTGTAGCGGGGAGTGGTGAGATTGAATTGATTGGTCTTATGAACCATTTGGAATAAACGAGTTCGGGCAGCGCCCTCCGGGAGAACAATTTTAATCTCCATCGCCAGGCTCTTAAGGTACTCCTCCAGAGAAGCCGCCTCTGCTCTTAGCTTTTCATGGCCACGCCGTTCCAGGTACATGCGACCGCGCGCTCGATCCTCAGCGCTGACGTGCAACGCATCAAAGACGCTTAAGTT
>Ga0156245_1068_pt1 | contig 13402 bp, 7 predicted proteins | sample RifCSPlowO2_12_FD_107892 | JGI IMG/M metagenome (GOLD analysis project Ga0156245, IMG submission 107892) | Ignavibacteria bacterium RIFCSPLOWO2_12_FULL_56_21
ATATCACAACGGTGCAGAATCGTACTATGCTGCCAGGGCGTTCCGTGGCTCGCTAAGGGTCTAAACAGAATTCATTCGTGAGGTCTGTTAAGAGCCCTCCCCGCTGCTGGAAAATCTTCGGCGTTTGCCGGGGATCTTTCTTTTTGTGAAAACATTTATGGCAAGTGGTGGACTTCCATCGCTAGACTTGTGCTCTTCTTCTTTTCTCAATGACATGATAGAGGACCGGCAATACGAGCACCGTCAGAAGAGTCGATGTTATGAGACCTCCGATTACAACCGTTGCGAGCGGACGTTGGACCTCAGCTCCTGTGCCGTGTGAAAGTGCCATGGGGATGAATCCGAGACTCGCTACGAGAGCCGTCATCAATACGGGTCGAAGCCTGTCTGATGTGCCCTTCACAACGGCAATTGTGAGATCATGACCATCGATCAAGAGTCGATTGATGTAGGAAACCATCACAACACCGTTCAGGACAGCAACTCCAAAGAGTGCAATGAAGCCGATTGAGGCGGACACGCTCAATGGCAGATCTCGCATAAGGAGCGCCACGACGCCACCGCTCAGGGCGAACGGCAGATTCAACAGGATGAGTAAGGAATGTCGGAAATTGCCAAAACTCATGTAGAGGAGCACGAAAATGATGAAGGTAGAAAGCGGGATCACAACGAGAAGGCGTTGCGTTGCGCTTTCCTGATGTTCGAATTGACCACCCCACGTCACAAAGTACCCGGCAGGGAGAACGAGTTGTTGCTCCAGACGTCGTTTCGCTTCGCCGACAAACGAGCCAATATCAGTCCCTCTCACATTGCACTCCACCACAATTCTACGTTGTCCGGCTTCTCGACTCACTTGCACAGGACCTTCCTCGCCGGTAATTCGGGCGATCTGACCTAAGGGGACTGTCCCTCCATTGGGCAAACTCACCAGTGTATTCGAGATGCCTTGAATATCTGAGCGGACTGCTTCGGGGTATCGAACAAGCACACCATACCTCGCCTGTCCTTCGATGACCTCGGTCGCGATCTTCCCCCCTATAGCGATCTCAATGAGCCGCTGCACATCTGACACATTGAGCCCGAAACGCGCAATTGCCATACGATCGATATAGATATTCATGTAGGTCTGACCTGCCACCTGCTCAACGGCCACGTCTGAGGCCCCCGAGATCTCCCGAACAATCGCCGCAATACGGTCACCCTGTTCCTTGAGAACATCCAGGTCGTCTCCGAAGAGCTTGATGGCCACGTCGGATTTAACGCCCGATACGAGCTCATCCACACGCATCGCGATCGGTTGAGTGATGTTGTAGTTCACTCCAGGGACATGTTCGAGTTCCTCGACCATCTTCTCGATCAGTTCTTCCTTCGTCTCCGCCGTCTTCCATTCTGACCTCGGTTTCAGCGTCACGTACACGTCACTCACATTCACGCCCATCGGGTCGGTGGCAATATCCGGCCGGCCAATTCGACCGACAACGAACTCGACCTCAGGGAACTGCATGATGATCTGGTGGACCTTCTTCTCTATTTCGATGGATTCCGACAGCGAAATGCTCGGCATGCGGATCGGTTGGATCAGTATCGCTTCCTCATCCAATTCCGGAATGAACTCGGAACCGAGAAACGGAAGAGTGGAGAGCGATGCCAGCAATAAAGCCGTCGCAATGACGATCGTTCGAACCTTGTGTCTGAGGGCCTTTTCCAGGACCGGTGTGTAGAGGATGCGGATTCGGTGGATCAACCAAGGTTCGTGGTCGGAGGAGCGTTCTTTCAGGAAGAAGGAGCTCACCACTGGAATGAACGTCAGCGTCAGAAGAAGTGAACCCAGGAGAGCAAATCCGACCGTCAACGCCATCGGCTTGAACATCTTTCCTTCAATTCCCTCCAACGTCATGATGGGAAGGTACACGGCGATGATAATGAGAATACCGAAGAGAATCGGCTTCCCGACTTCCCGTGCTGCCGACGAGATCCGCTGAGTCTTTGTCAGATCCGGTTCTCTGTGCGTCAGTCGCCGTGCGAAGTTCTCTACCATGACGACGGAACCGTCGACGATCATCCCAAAGTCGATCGCTCCCAAGCTCATGAGATTGGCCGAAAGACCCAACCATTGCATCCCGATAAATGCGAACAGCATGGACAGGGGAATCGTCGAAGCGACGATCAGTGCTGCACGAATATCCCCCAGGAACAAAAGCAGAACAGCGACAACGAGAAGACCCCCTTCGAACAGGTTGGTCTTTACCGTAGAGATCGTCTTGTCGACGAGGTCCGTCTGATCGTAATACGGGTGGATCTTGACGTGCGGGGGCAGGGTCTTGTTGATCTCTTCAACCCGTTCTTTGACGCGTTGAATGACTTTGCGGCTGTTCTCTCCCCTCAGCATCATAACGATAGCGGCGCTCACCTCCCCCCGTCCTTGCATGACGACGGCCCCCTGCCGGACCTCCGGACCTACGGTCACGCGTGCGACGTTTGCGATCGTGACCGGCGTGCCCGATTCGGACTTGACGACGATGTTCTCGAAGTCCGAGAGCGTGGTTGCAAGACCAATCCCTCGGATAATGTATTGCTCTGAGGCATGCTCGATGTAATTCCCGCCCGCAACAGAGTTGTTGTGTTCGACAGCCTCAAAAACGTCGTCGAGCGTGATATCAAACGCCAGGAGCTTGGCGGGGTCCACGATAACGTGATACTGCTTGACCAATCCGCCAAAACTGTTCACTTCTGTAACGCCGGGCACCGTCCTCAATTGCGGCTTGACAAACCAGTCCTGGAGAGAACGAAGTTGCATGATGTCGAGGCTGTCGCTTTCGAGGAAGTATTGATAGATCTCTCCCATGCCTGAAGCGATCGGACCCATCTCCGGTTCGGGAACCGTGGGCGGCAACAATTCACGAGCCTTCTGGAGACGCTCGAGCACCAGTTGACGCGCAAAATACACGTCGACACCGTCTTCGAATACGATTGTAACGACGGCCAGTCCATACTTGGAGATCGATCGGACTTCGGTCAGCCGAGGAAGACCGTTCATCGACACTTCTATCGGAAACGTCACGAGCTTCTCGACTTCAACGGGGGAGAAACCTGGAGCCTCGGCGATCACCTGGACCTGAATATTGGTGACATCCGGAAACGCATCGATAGGGATGGTCGTGAGCGAATAGACCCCGACAGCAGAGAGGAGCACAGTCGCAGCGATGACCAGAAGTCGTTGTCGAAGAGCAGCTTGGATGATTGCGTCGATCATGGCATTCTCCGGCCTAGCAGGCTGCGGAAAAAGAAATCACGCAATGACGCAAAGGGCCATGAACTGCGACTACGCAAAGTTCCCCGGCCTCGCCCGAGGCCAGGCTCGGCCGAGGGCGGGCGCAATGAGATTTTAGTGAATTTTTACACTTTGCGTCCATTGCAGTCATTGCGCCATTGCACCATTGCGTGAAAATCTTCTAAAATTCGTTTTTCCGCAGCCTGCTAGTGCTCTTCGCCAAAAGTTTCTTTGGCCAATTCAGACTTGAGGAAGAAACCACCCGTCGTAACGAGTCGCTCATCGACGAGCAGGCCATCAAGAATTTCCACGAAATCCCGACCTTCAAATCCCGTCCGGACATCCCGCTTCTCAAACGTGCTGTCGTTCAAGGCAACGAATACGTAGTGTTTTCTGGGTTCTCCGAGCAAGGCGCTTAATGGAATCTTGATGGTTTCTGCATCGAGGCGAGTTTGCACCATGACGGTGGCGAACATTTCAGGCCTGAGTAGGCCTCGCGCATTGTCGACCTGCAATCTTGCTTTAACTGTCCGCGACTTCTCGTCCATGACCCCATAGATCGTTGTGATCGTGCCCCTCACTGTCTCTGTAGAAGCGGCAACTCTGACCTCTGCGATCATTCCGTTCTTGACAAACGGCAGGTCCTTTTCATAGAGATCAACAAGAACCCAAAGGGTCGAAAGATCCGCGAGTTCCATTAATGCAGTTCCGACTTGGATGTAAGAACCACGTTTGGCGTCGTTCTTTATGATTGTCCCGGCAAAGGGTGCTCGGATGTGAAAATGAGTCTCTGGAACGCGTGTTTTCTCCAGCACGGCGATGTCCGCTTCGGTCAAACCGATCACCAACAGCTTCCCTTTTGCTGCAGCGTATATGGCCCGAGCTGCGGCTGCTTCTTCTGTCAACGTACCATTGCTCCGAACCGTTCTTTCGACCGTCTGAAGAAATTCGCTTTGCATCGCCAGGAACTCCTGGCTGAAAAGCTCGAGAAGCACTGCTCCTGCTTCCACGCGATCATTGGTCACCACATTGGTCTTGTCGATCCTTCCTGTCACAGGCGCAGAGATCTGCGCCAGCCGCCGTTGGTCGATGCTGATCCTTCCTGGAAGCGAGAGCGGAACCGCCTCTGAGCGCTTCTCAACAGGTCCAGTCATAATCCCTGCATGGAAGATTTTGTGCTCATCGAGATGGACCACATTCGTCGGTTCTGCGACGGCGGCATGAGTTGACTCATGTTCGCTTGTTTCTCCGCTGTCTCTCGTGCATCCGATGAGCGAAGTAGCTAGTGCTACGAGGAAAGCGAATCGAAAAGTAAGCGGCTTCATTGTTGGACTCCAAATCCATTTGGTTCATCTGGCGGGAGTTCCGCTGCGGATACCAGCCTGGAAACAGCAATGGCGTGATTGAATTGTGCTCGCAGATATTCCGCCTGGGTTGCCCGGTAGGTCCGAAATACCTCGAGGAGGTTGAGAATATCCATCTGGCCGTTCTGATACTGCTTGTTCGCGGTATCAACGATGTCCCGAGCATCAGCCAGGAGAGTTCGGTCAAAAACGAGGAGTTGCGTTTCTGCAGCCGACAAGACACCAAGAGCGTCGCGGACATTTGCGACCACTTGACGATCGAGTGCCAACCGGTCTACAGTTGCCATCTGGATCTGTGCGGCGGCTTCATTCACCTGTCCCCGAGGTTCTTGCCAAAACCAAAGGGGGATGGAGGCCTGAAGCTCTATACCCCATAGGTTCCGAATGTTGCCGCGGCGCTGATTCGCCACGCCGATCTGAACATCGGGCACATACGAACTTTTCGCGAGCGACATGGAGTATTCCTGTCGCTTCGTTGCTTCAAGTGAGGACTTGAGAAGAATGCTTCCTGCAGCCAAAGAGCGGGCAGCAGAATCCGGGTCTACAATGTTCAGTAGCGAAGGGAATTCGCCAGCCAACCCTCGGATCTCGGCACTCTCAATGCCCACCATGAGCGACAATTCCCTCTGGCGGGCTTCGTGTTCAGTTCTTGCTTCGACAAGATCATTCCCGAGTCGTGCGCGTTCGATCTTTGTTCGCACCATGTCGAGATACGAACTGGCGTTCGCTCCGTAGCGGGCTGTCACGAGTTTCTCAAGGTCTCGCATAAGATCCAATTGAAGCGCCAGTTGCTCGGTCCTCCGTTGACTATAGAAGAGACGATAGAAAGAACGTGCCACCAAGGATTTCACAACAGTCACAGTCCTGTCGAATTCAAGCTTCCGAATGCGGACCTCTGCTGATGCGACGTCGATTCGGGCGCTTCGTTTAGTTGGGAATTCGATCGCTTGGGCAAGAAGAAAATCTCTCTCGTTCCCATCACCTGGCTTGGTGAGCGACGAGGCCTCATTCCATGACACTCCCAGGGTTGGGTTGGGAATTCGTCCAGCGATTAGCGCTCGTGCTTCAGCAGCGGCGATCTCGAATCCCGCCTTCTTGATCGCAGGGTTCTTCCGAATCGCCAGGTCTATTGCTGCAGACAGGGAAAGGACGTTTTGAGCTTGCAACAGGGATGCTGAGCAGAGAAGCGCACACAGCAATCCCGCCCGACGGATATGCGTTATCAAGGCGTGCCTCGATGAAGATGAGTTTTCAGGTTATGAAGAAACGAAGTGCTCGCGGACTTCAGCTATCGCGACGCACTGAATTGAAGAGACCTCTAGGAGGCGAGGGGAGGACGAAACGGAGTCGCGGAAGGTGTTTCGAGTGTGAACTGTCGGATTTGATCTGAAGTGCGTTCGCCCGTGAGAGTGATCGCAAAGGCCTCCGAGGCGAGGGGTATGGAGGGCAGATGACATACACATGTGCAGTTGGGCGCGTCTTGTTGCACATCTTTTGCGCTCACATCGTCGTGTTTCACGAGCAAGGAGCAGACGATTGATGCACAATTGTCTTCACCGCTTCCGGTCAAACAATCAGCATCCCCGCACCAAATAAGCGAGATGGTGAAGCAGAACAGTACGACCTTAAGTATGGACCTATATGCATTCATCTGCATCACCAAGATACTGAAAAATGCCCGCAATCCATATCTGCGGGATTCAAAAAAAGGAGGCCAAGAGAAGGCCTGCAAATCCAATATCACAGCGAAAGCTCGATGACCTCACATTCTGAATTCGTGAGTTCTGTAGGGATTGGACCCCCGCTACGCTTTTCGTAGCCCAGAGCGAACGCGACGTAGTCGCGTGAGTCGCCCTTCGACTACCGTTCGACTCCGCTCACGGCAAGCGCTCAGGGCGACCCTGAGTCCTGAGCGAGTGCGCGTTAAGCGCACGAGCCGAAGGATCGAAGGGTCGAAGGGCTACTAAAACACAACACCCCTTCATCAGAGGTCAATCTCTGCAGGGGGTGTTTGTGTTTTGTATTGGACCCGGAGGATCAGACTTTTCGTCCGGCGCACCAGCGAAACAATCTGTCTGAACCGGACAGAAATCTCGAAATTACTCCTTCTTATGGCTATATTGGTGATTATTTCTCGAATCGTTCAATGCACGATTGGACATATCTGCAGTTGCCGGTTTTCCTCTTTATGGCGACCGGATTCGCGGCTGGCGCTCTGCTTCCCGTGATTTTGACCGGCCTGCGGAGAAGAGATGTAATGTCCAGAGACGTGTTTGAGAGGGTCGTCAAAAATTTCGGGTTCATTGCCGCATTTGTCTCCTCCCTCGCAGGCTGTATCCTCGCTCTTTCGATTCTTCTGTATGGCGAGCCGCTCCATGTGGATCTGTTGTACACCCGGCACTTTGGAATGATGTCGATTCATGCAGACAGACTGTCGGCACTTTTCCTCGGTACCATTTCCTTGCTTGCTGCCGCTGTTTCGGTCTATTCCCTTGGATATGCAACGGAGTTCCTTGGGCGAAGAAATTTGGGATTGCTCGTATTCCTGTACAACGCGTTCCTTCTATCGATGGTCAGCGTTGTCGTTGCGGGCCATACTGTTCTCTTTGTTTTTGTGTGGGAGGCGATGTCGCTGACCACGTACTTCCTGATCAATTACGATCATGAGGATCCGGCTTCCCGGCGAGCAGCTTTTCTCTACGTTGTCATGACGCACATCGGGACCGCGTTACTCGTGGTCATGTTCATGTTGCTTTACTCTTTCACGGGTGCATTCGGGTTCGAATCACTCAAGAGCGCAGGCCCCCGAATACCGGCATTCGAGCGATCGTTGATCTTCCTCTGCGCCGCCATTGGTTTCGGGGTGAAAGCCGGCATTATCCCGTTCCACATCTGGCTTCCCGAAGCACATCCTGCGGCGCCGTCCAATATCTCAGCCCTCATGTCGGGCGTGATGATCAAGACCGGTATCTATGGCATGGTGCGCGTGTTCTTCGATTTCCTCGGACCCGATATCCCTCAATGGTGGGGGGTTCTGATACTTGTTCTTGCCGTTGCCTCGTCTGTGTTGGGTGTGCTGTACGCACTCATGGAACACGACTTGAAGCGCCTGTTGGCGTTTCATAGCATTGAAAACATCGGCATCATTCTCATGGGTGTTGGCGCAGCGCTCCTGTTCTCTTCACTCGGGAACAATGCCCTCGCCGCGCTTGCGCTGATCGCCGGGTTGTACCACGTGCTGAATCACGCCATGTTCAAGGGCCTTTTGTTCCTCGGTGCCGGCTCGGTTCTTCATGGGACGCATTCGAGGAACATTGAAGAACTCGGCGGACTTATCGAAAAGATGCCATGGACATCGTTCTTCTTTCTCATCGGCGCGGTCGCCATTTCGGGACTTCCTCCCCTGAACGGCTTCGTCAGCGAATGGTTGACCTTCCAGGCGCTCCTCCTTGGCTTCCACATCTCCGATCTAGTCGTCAAGATCGCGGTCCCGCTCACTGTTGCACTTCTCGCCTTGACGGGCGCACTGGCAGCCGCCTGTTTCGTCAAAGCGTTTGGCATTACTTTTCTCGGCCTGCCGCGTTCGGACCGCGCCATGCACGCCCGCGAATCTTCGCCCACGATGATCGCGGCAATGGCATCCCTCGCCATCGCATGTGCCGTCTTTGGACTGGCACCCGGACTTGTCGTGTCTGTGTTGGACCCTATCGCGAGTTCGTTATTGGGGACAAACCTCTCCGGTCAGGTCTCATTGAACGGAGGGATGCTGCTCGTCCCAGATAGCACATCCACAAGCATTTCCCCACCGGTTCTCACGGGATTGCTCATGGCGATCATAGCGGTTCCTCTTGTCGGGGCGTTTCTTCTCGGGGGGAGATTGCGAACGCGGGCTGCAATGACCTGGGCATGCGGATTGCCGAAGATCGAGCCCCGCATGCAGTATTCCGCCACAGGGTTCAGCAAACCCATACGCATGATCTTCTCGAATATCTATCGCGCAACGCACGAGATCGAGATCTCCGAAGAAACGTCCCCGTACTTTCGCGCCAGCATTACCTACGAGCTGAAAACGGAATCCGTGTTCCTCAAGCATATCTACGAGCCGGCGTATAACATCATCGTTACGTCGGCGCGGATGTTCCGCAGGATCCAAACCGGACATCTCCAGTCGTATCTTGCGTACATCTTCATCACTCTCGTCCTCCTTCTTCTGTTTGCCCGATGAGTGAATTCTTCGGGGTTATACTGATCTCCTTGTTTCAACTCCTCCTGGTGCTTGCCACTGGTCCGCTTGTCAACGGCATTATCAAGAAGACGAAAGCCCGATTCCAGCGCAGGCGGGGAGCGAGTGTGCTTCAGCCGTATTTTGACCTGGCAAAGCTCTTCCGAAAAGAGGTTGTTGTTCCCTTCGTTGCATCGTGGCTGTTTCGCATCACGCCGTATCTTGTGTTTGCCTCCACTCTCGTTATAGCGTTGCTTGTGCCGACGGTGGCAACCCCCGTCCCTCTGCACTGGATGGGTGATATCATCACGGTCATCTATCTCTTTGCGCTGGGCCGATTCTTTGTTGCGCTTGTCGGTCTTGACACGGGCGGCGCGTTTGGCGGACTGGGTTCCAGTCGTGAAATGTCGATCGCTTCGATCATTGAACCTGCGATGATGCTTGCGATCTTCACAGTAGCAGTGACAGCGGGGTCGACAAATCTGAGCGTTATCGTCGGAAGACTGACCTCCAGTCCCGCATCAATGCTGAACCCTGCCCATCTCCTTGCGTTTTCGGGGTTGTTCATTGTGACGCTGGCAGAAACGGGACGAGTACCCGTCGACAATCCGGCAACACACCTTGAGTTGACCATGATCCATGAGGCGATGATCCTGGAATATTCGGGTCGATACCTGGCCCTGATCGAATGGGCATCGCAGATGAAGCTGATCGTCTTCCTGGCGCTGTTGTCGAATATGTTCTTTCCTTTGTACATGGCCACGACGTGGTCACCGTGGGCGCTCCTCATCGGAAGCGCTGCATTCTTCGGCAAGATCATCGTCCTGGCGGTGGTCGTTGCGGTTGTGGAATCGACCAATGCCAAGCTTCGCCTCTTCCGCGTCCCGGAACTGTTGATGGTTGCGTTCATCTTGTCGCTTCTTGCGTTGATTCTGTACTTCATTATCGGAGCATAGCGGTGGGCGCCATCTCCCTGCAAACAATCGGACTTCTCATCGACATCTTTGCCGCTGCCATCCTGGTAACGGCGTTCCTCATCGTATCGAGCCGGAGCCTCGTTTTCTACATCAGACTGTTTGCCCTCCAGTCGTTCTTGCTCGGAGTCGTGGCGTTCCTCGTCGTCCTGGGGTATGGAGAGACGCATATCCTCATTGCGGCGTTTCTGACGATCGCCCTGAAAGCGATCGCTATTCCCATGGTGCTCACCAGGGTCATCGAACGAATTCAGGTGCGCAAGGAGATCGATTTCAGCGTGAACATTGCTGCATCGCTCTTGCTGTGCGGCGGGATGGTCGTTCTCTCGGAGTCCGTGGCACAATCTATCCTGAGCGGCCAGCAGACGGACTCCTCCGCCGTCTCGCGAGTTCTCTCCGTGTCCATTGCGATGATGCTCATTGGCCTGTTCATTATGATGACGCGGAAAAAGGCCCTGACGCAGATCGTCGGCCTGCTCACCATGGAGAACGGCGTATTCCTCTCCGGCCTTTCGATCACCTACGGCATGCCGCTCATCGTCGAGGTCGGGATCTTCTTCGACATCCTGATCGCCGTCCTCATTCTGGGCGTCTTCGTCTTTCGCATCAACAAGACGTTTGAGACGATCAGTATCGATTCGCTCAGGAGCCTGCGCCATTGAGCACGGTACTCTTCTCCCTCCTCCTCGGGTCACCGTTCGCCGGCAGTCTTCTCTGCGCACTCTTTCACAAGCGCAGGGCCCTCGAGATCATTACCGCGGCGAGTTCCGGACTGACATTCCTTTCGGCGTTTTGGCTTGTGTCCGTTGTCATGGCGGCGTCCCCACTCATCACGCCAAACGGCTGGTGGTACGCCGACGGGTTGTCTGCATATATCATTATCATCGTCTCCGGCAGCGCTTTCGTAGTTGCTCTGTACTCCATCGGATACCTGCGTCGCCAGATCGGTAGCGGCAAGGTTGACGACCGTCATTTGTGGCTGTATTATCTACTGCTGAACATTTTCATTTTTACGATGATGCTTGTGCTGCTCTCCAACAATCTGGGCTTTCTCTGGATCGGGTCCGAGGCGTCCACACTTGCGACGGCATTCCTCGTGGCGTTCTACGAACGGGAAAGTTCGATCGAGGCCGCATGGAAGTATGTGATCATTTGCTCTGTCGGGATCGCCCTTGCCTTGTTCGGCATTATTCTCACATATTTCTCGGCGCTGCATGTTGTTCCCGCCACCGACAACGCCCTGAACTGGTCGTCGCTCATGCAGGTGGCAAAGAACCTCGATCCCGCAGTGCTGAAGCTGGCGTTCATTTTCGTCCTCGTCGGTTTTGGCACGAAGGCGGGACTCGCCCCCATGCATACGTGGAAGCCGGACGCATATGGCGAAGCACCGGCGCCCATCAGCGCTCTCATGGCCGCTGGATTGGTCAACGTCGCACTGTATTCGCTCATGCGGTTCTACATTCTCGTGAACACCGCGGTGGGTGGAGCTTTTGTCTCCACCCTTTTCATCATCTTTGGCCTCGTGTCGATGGCAGTGGCCGTGCCCTTCATCCTTTTGCAGAGAGACTTCAAAAGATTGCTTGCCTATTCCAGCGTCGAACATGTCGGGATCATTGTCTTCGCCCTCGGCATTGGTACTCCCCTGGCGTATTTTGGCGCGTTGCTTCACCTGCTCAATAACGCCATTGCCAAGATGCTCCTCTTCCTGACGGCCGGCAACATACGGATGGCGTACGGCTCAAAATTCATGCGCAAAGCGACCGGTGCCATCAAAGTCATCCCGGTGTCGGCAACGTTCCTCATCGTTGGAGTCTTTGCCATCACGGGCTGGCCCCCTTTTGGAGTCTTCGTCAGCGAGTTCACGATCATCAGCGCCGGTTTTGCCAGCGGTAATTCCATTCCGGCGATCCTCTGTATCAGTATCATCACAACTATTTTTGTCGGCTTCATCTACTACACGTCTCGAATGGTCTTGGGCGTGCCGAATCGGCCGGTCACAGGGGGCGAGGCAAACACGGCGTCGCTGCTGCTCCTCGGCGTACTGCTCGCAGCGCTTCTTCTGCTCGGAGTGTTCATTCCATCTCCACTGCAGAAGTGCATCGACAACGCAGTGATTGTTCTGAAGGGTTGATCCGAATGCAAGGGAAACAGGACTATATCGCACTGCTGACAAAGTCTCTCGGAGACCGACTCACCATTCAGGGCGCAGGGGCGTCGAATGAAGTGTATTTTTCATTCCGGGAGGGATCGCTGAGCACCCTTCCGGAGACATGCTCATTACTCACCAAATCATTCAAGGCACAGCTCACGACGGTTGTGGCGAATGACGAGCGATCACTCAACGGCACGTTTTCTCTCTACTATGTGTTCTCGATTCCGGCGGACGATCTCTTTTTGATTCTTCGGGTGCCGGTCAATCCCCGCCACATGGAAGTTCCTTCCATCAGTCACGTCCTTGAGAGCGCCAATTGGTTCGAACGGGAGGCAAAGGATTGGTTTGGGATCATCGCTTTTCCCAACATTTTCAAGCTGGCTTCGCATCCGGATTGGCCGGAAGATCATCATCCGATGTTGAAGGATGTAGACGCCGCCGCAGTTCCCCGGGTCAAGGGAACGTTTGAATTCAAGCGCGTAGAGGGTGAGGGAGTCTTTGAGATCCCGGTTGGTCCTGTGCATGCAGGAATCATCGAGCCGGGCCATTTTCGATTCAGCGTTGCCGGCGAACCGATCATCAACCTCGACATTCAGCTTTTCTACACCCACAAAGGGACCGAGAAGATCGCGGAGGGCATGTCTCCGCACCGTGCGATCTTTCTTGCAGAGCGAATTTCGGGCGATTCTTCATTTGGGCATGCCGTTGCCTACTGCCATGCCATAGAACGACTCAGCACTTGCGACATTCCTGAACGTGCCATCGTTATCCGCACGCTGTTGCTCGAACTCGAACGGCTGTATAACCATGTCGGCGATGTCGGCGCGATTCTGCTCGATGTAGGATTCTCCATCGGGGCAACAACCGCTTTCGAGCTTAAGGAGCGTTTCCTTCACCTCAACGAGATCCTGACGGGCAGCAGATTGCTCAGGGGTATGGCCGCCATCGGCGGCGTCCGCAGGGATCCGCAAGCGTCACAGCTCCAACGTCAGGCACTGCGGGACATGATCGTGCGGGGTAAGCGGGACTTTGAAGAACTCGTCGGCCTGGTCATGTCGAGCTCATCAGTTCTCGACCGGCTGGAGACGACCGGCACACTCAGTCATACCGATGCGTACCGGCTTGGAATTACCGGCATCGCCGGACGAGCCTCGGGAATCGACAGGGACTTCCGCAAGGACCACCCGCATTGTGCTTATCCGCATCTGCGCTTTCAGGTGAAAACGCGCAACGAGGGGGATGTCCTTGCACGGATGAACGTGCGCATCGATGAGGTGCGGGAATCCCTTGCCATGCTTGAACAATTGCAGGATCAACAACCTGGCGGGCACATTCTCGCGAAAGTGGCTGCCATTCCCCCGTTGCAGCAGGCGCTGGGCTATGTGGAAGGATGGAGAGGACAGATCGTCCATTGGGCGA
>Ga0156245_1049_pt1 | contig 13384 bp, 9 predicted proteins | sample RifCSPlowO2_12_FD_107892 | JGI IMG/M metagenome (GOLD analysis project Ga0156245, IMG submission 107892) | Ignavibacteria bacterium RIFCSPLOWO2_12_FULL_56_21
TGCTGGATCCCGCAGTCGATGGAAACCATACGCCGCGGTGAATGCAGCGTCAACACGGGATTTCTCGTCCTCTCGGTGATCGGCAGCGTTACACTCGCGATCTATGCTTGGTCGATCGACGACCCGGTTTTCATGATCCTGAACTCGATTACAACCGCGGGCGCGGGCGTGAACACGTATTACAAAGTGAGGCCCGGCAAGCCGGGAGCATGAAATCGGATATGAAACGAGTCGTCTTTGAGATCAAAGGCTCGGCCTTCTTGGTGACGACCTCAGATATTTTCTTTACAATGGCCGTCTAGCGCATCATCGCTCTCACAATGCCCGTTCGACTTGTCCTCGCCTCTCGCAACACGCACAAGATCGCAGAACTGCGTTTCTTTCTGTCGGGATTGAGCATTGAGGTTCTTTCACTCGAAGATTTTCCCTGGGTACCTTCGTTGATTGAAGACGGCGCGACATTCGAAGAAAATGCGACGAAGAAGGCGCTGCAGACATTCGGCGCAGTCAACCTCCCGGTGCTTGCCGACGATTCCGGGCTCGAGGTTTTCTATCTGAACGGCCGACCGGGCGTGTATTCCGCGCGCTATGCAGGCGAACCGGCGTCCGATGCGGCGAATAACGAGCGTTTGCTCCGGGAAATGCGCGGCGTCGCCCCGCGTCGTCGTCGTGCGCAATTCCGGGCCGTGCTCGCACTCGTCGTTCCCGGCGCCTCGGAACTTGCGCAAGGCGTCTGTCCGGGAACTGTCGCTGAAGAGCCGCGCGGCACAAACGGGTTTGGGTACGACCCGATCTTCGTGCCGGACGGTACTTCAAAGACGTACGCTGAGCTCACACAGGATGAGAAGAATGCGATCAGCCATCGATCACGCGCGTTTGCGAATATGCGGGGACTGATTGAGACGAGGCTCCTTCACGCCAAGTAACGTGCGCATGAATAAGAAGAAAATGGAAGATGACAAATAGAAATTAAAGAGCAAAAAGAAAAGGAAAAGTGCTCCAGGTAAAACGTTGACGTACAGCCGCAAAGCATTGATCCGCTGCCAAAGTGCAGACGATTTGGACCTACAACGCAATTCGCCATTTCTATTTTCTGTTTTTCATTTCTTTTTGTTGCTTGCTTTTTTCCATTTTGACCTCGAAAACCTCATTAGAAATCGCTATGACTATTCTTCGCCTTGCGCTCATCTTTGCGCTTATCAGCCCTGGTTTCGCCCAGGTTTCAGTCAAAGTTCCTCTGTCATATTATCTTCCAACCGGCGCCGCGTATGATCCCGCAATTCCCACACCCGAAGCGTTCTTCGGTTTTCAAGTGGGGGAGCGGCATCTCCAACCCGACCAGATCCACGCATATTTCCGCGCGTTGGACAAGTTGTCGGACCGCTTTGCAATTGAAGAGATGGGGCGCACTCACGAACATCGAGAGATCATCCTTGCCGTGGTGACGTCTCCGGAGAATCACGGAAACATTGCGAAAATCCGCGAGGAACATCTCCGCCTGAGCGATCCCTCCGCGTCTGCGCCGGATGTCGAACATATGCCGGTGGTCGTGTGGATGGGATATTCGGTCCACGGGAATGAAGCGAGCGGAAGCCATGCCTCCGTGCTTGTGGCATATTATCTTGCCGCTGCACGAGGGCCGGAGATCGACGCTCTGCTGGGCGCGACGGTCGTGCTTCTGAACCCGTCGATCAATCCCGACGGACTCAATCGCTTTGCATCGTGGGTCAACGCGAACCGCGGCGCCGTCGTTGTTGCCAGCCCCGATTCGCGCGAACATAACGAGCCCTGGCCTGGTGGACGGACGAATCATTATTGGTTCGACCTCAACCGTGACTGGATGCCGCTCCAGCATCCCGAAAGCCGTGCCCGTATCGAGCGATACTACGAATGGCGGCCGAACCTGCTGACCGACCACCATGAAATGGGGACGAATTCCACATTCTTCTTTCAGCCCGGCATTCCGTCCCGGAACAATCCCCTCACCCCTCCTGGTGTAATGCAATTGACGCAACGGCTGGCGGAGTTTCACGCGAAAGCGCTCGACGCCACCGGGGCCCTCTATTATTCGGGAGAATCGTACGACGACTTCTATGTCGGCAAAGGTTCATCATATCCGGACATCACAGGAGGTGTCGGCGTACTGTTCGAGCAGGCATCGTCGCGCGGGCACGCACAGGAATCCTCGACCGGAGTGCTCACATTCCCGTATGCGATACGTAATCATGTGACAGCGTCGTTGTCGTCCCTTCGGGGTGCGCAGGCGATGCGTGTGGACCTGTTGAAACACCAACGCGAATCAGCCTTCAGCGCGCTGAAGTTGGCGGATCAAGCGCCCGTAAAAGGATATGTTTTCGGCTCCAAGTCCGATCCGGTCAGAACTCAACTCATGCTCGATGTCCTGTTGCGCCACAAGATAGAGGTCCGGAGGCTTTCGAAAACGTATCGCGACGGGGGAGAGGCCTTTGAATCCGAGTTCGGGTATGTGCTTCCGGCGCGTCAGCCCCAATATCGACTTGTGACGGCGTTGTTTGAACGACGCACGTCGTTCGAAGACAGTCTCTTTTATGATGTTTCTGCATGGACGCTACCCCTGGCGTTTGGAGTGCCATACGCAGAAGTGCGCGGGTCCGTGCAGGAATATGCCGGGGAGAAAGTTGGTACTGCAGTGATCGTTTCCGGCCGATTTACGCCTGCGCAAAACGCCGTGGCGTATGCCCTTCCTTGGCAGCCGACGTTTGCACCCCGCGCAGTGGAGCGTTTGTTGGAGGCTGGCATTCAGGTGCGAATTGCCGTCCGATCGTTTGATGCCTCCACTTCGTCGGGTCCGAAAGCGTTTGGTCCGGGAACGGTCGTTGTGCCGCTTGGTATACAAGGCGAGAAGCGAGGGGAGATCGAAAACCTGCTTACGACGATCGCAACTTCAGATGCCGTTGTTGCCGACGCTGTCGCGACCGGAATGTCGGATAACGGCGTCGACCTCGGCTCGCCGAACCTCCTTTCTCTCAAACTGCCCAAGGTTGCGATTCTGGCGGGGAGCGGCGTGTCGGCGATCGACGCCGGTGAGTTGTGGCATGAGCTGGATCAACGGTTCGGTATCCCCGTCGTGCTCATCGACCCGGCCTCACTTGGCCGGGTGAACATCGGCGCTTTTACCGTGCTCGTAATGCCGGGCGGCAATTATAGCGCCCTCGACTCCGCGGGCTGCGCATCCTTGATTCGTTGGGTGGAGCAGGGAAACACTCTTATTGGATTGGAGCAGGCGATAGAATGGTTGGTGTCACACAGGCTCGTCGGAGCATCCATCAAGAAGAGACCCGAAGCAAAAAGGGATGAAGTTCCGCCGCCGCGTCCGTATGCGCTCGAAAACGAATACCGCGACGCTAGAAATGTTCCGGGAACGATCGTGAACGGCACGGTTGACCTGACGCATCCATTGCTGTTTGGCTATGATCGGCCGACGATGGCGCTCTTCAAATCGTCGGGCCTCGTCCTCGAAATGTCGAAGAGTCCATTTGCCACACCCGTTCGATTTACGGACAATCCACTTATCGCCGGCTATCTTCATACGGACACACGCTCCCTCATTGCGGGGGGAGGGTCTGTGCAAGTCAACACTATGCGAAACGGACGCATCATTGTCATGACGGATGCCCCCACGTTCCGGGCATTCTGGTACGGCACAAGCCGCATATTCCTGAATGCTGTGATGTTCGGTCAGATCATTCGCACTTCAAGCACTCGACCAATGCAATGACTTCCATCAGTATGCTCTTCGCTTTGCTTTCTTTCGGAGAAGCCGCCGCACCCCCCGATTCACTTCCGTTCTTCGGCATTCAAACTCACTATGGGCAATCGCGTCCCGATCTCGACACGATGATGACGCTCGTGCGCGATGCCGGCATTAGGGCAATTCGGGATGAAGTGTATTGGCATGAGGTCGAGACGTCTCCGGGCGTCTTTACCTTTCAGCCGAAGCACGATGCGTATATTCAGGCCGCGCTCTCCCGAGGAATTCAGCCGTTGATCATTCTCGATTACGGCAACGCCCTCTACGGCGGTACGCCGCGTGACAGCGGTTCACGATCGGCGTTCGCCCGTTTCTGCAGCACGACCGTCGCCCGATACGCGCCGCTCGGCGTGAAGCACTACGAGATCTGGAACGAACCCAACCTCTGCATCGAAACATTCTGTCCCTGGTTCCCCGCCCCAAGTCCTCTCGAGTACTTCGAACTGCTCAAGGTCGCATACTCTGCGTGCAAATCGGCGGATTCTTCCGTGATCGTTCTGGGCGGCGCAACATCGCCGCTCGATGAACCTGAGACGAGTGAAAAGATTCCGGGAGTCGATTTTATCTACCGCATCTTTCAACTCGGCGCCGGTGCATGCATGGATGCCGTTTCATTCCATCAGTATCCGGTCAATCGTTACCCGGAGGATTGGGTCCCGCTGGAAACATCGCGCATTCGCGCCGTGGCTCCGAACAAACGGCTTTGGATAACTGAAGTCGGTCACCATACAGCGAATGCCTTTGGAGGTGTGGGCGAAGCGACTCAGGCTGCGTTCATCGTGAGAACATGGCTCGTGGGTCGCTCAATTTCAGATCTCGATCGGATCTCCTGGTACGATCTGCAAGATGATTGTTTTACCGACGTCGACCCGGAGTGTCGCTACGGAATCCTGCGCCAGAATAAAACACCGAAGGATGCATACCGCGCCATTGCCGCGCTGCACACAACGATCGGCGCACGATCGTTTGTCGGACTCTCGCTGACGAACGGTATCTATACCGCCACGTTCGGCTCAGGTCTGGATGTCGTTCGCGTGGTGTGGACGAAGTCCGGAAGCGCCATTGCGAACGTGGGAGTGCCCACCGCATACGCCACTGTACTCTCGATGTACGGCGATCAGCGGAAGATCCTCTCGGCAGGCGGTGGGGACGTTTCAGTGACCGCTGGAGAACATCCTCAGTTCGTCTTGTCAATGCCGGAGGGAGTACATCTCAATCGTCTCAATGTGCGACCGGAATCGTGTATTTTGGATACACTTCAGACACTTCAATACGAGATCTTTGGCCAAACAGAAGATTCGTTGACTGTTCCAATGTCGCAGGGGGATGTGGTCTGGTCGTACATTGGACAGGGAGGAGAGATATCGGCGGGAGGGATTTTTGCGGGACGGTCGACCGGCGAAGGGTTCATCGTTGCCTCCAAAGATTCGTTGGTCGATTCGGCATACGTTCGGATTGTTGCTCCGGTCGGGATGTACGTTGTGGAAGGATTTGCGTCGAACGGATGGCATCTCGTTTCCCAGCGTCTGGATACTTCCGGAACGGAAATCATGTTCACGGATACGGTGTCCGGCTCTTCCGGTACTGCTCTCGCACTTCGTTACAAGTATGTGTATGAGCAGGCCTATGCGAACACGTACATTGCGCGGCTGATATCCGAAGCGCCATTGATGATCCCGGGAACGGTCGATTCGCTGAAATTGTACGTCAAAGGCGACGGACAGAACCACGCGCTCGTCATCCAGATAACCGACAGGGACGGCGACATCAATCCAACCATAGCGCGCCGCATCACGTGGAACACCGCATGGAGATTTCTGGCAGCACGGATCAATTCGGGAGGAACATTCGACCTTCCGGCAAATGTAGAGGAGATTGTGGTGTACCTTATTCCGGCGGGGACTCCCGTTCCGGGTGCCGTGTATTCAGGCACGCTCGTCTTCGACTCTCTCCTCGCCGTATTCATTCCCAGAACCGGAACGACTGTTCACGATATCAGCCCTGTGCCGGACCACGTGTTTCTCTTTCCCAATCATCCCAATCCCTTCAATCCCTCCACAACAATTGATTTTTCCCTTCCGCGGAGCAGTACGGTTTTTGTGCGAGTGTACGATATTTTGGGGCGTGAAGTGGCAGTTTTGGCCTCTGGCGAGCACTCATCGGGAATGCACCGTGTGACGTGGGACGCATCGCGTGTCGCCAGCGGATTGTATGTTTGCAGGCTCGATGCGCCCATCGGAAGTATGTCGCGCCCTATGCTCCTCGTGCGATGACGTTGTACGATGTCAGGACATGTTCCGTCGACGCTTTTGTTGACTAAGAGTCGTATTCTTGGTATACTTTTCCCGAGTCGTCATCCAACCGGCGCCGTCACCTCATTCCCCATGGCCAGTCTGAAAGAACGCATCACACGGCTTCAATCTTCCGCGCTTTTCCGCGGCATGACCCGGGAGAGCCTGGAACCGTTGGCCAAGATCCTCAACGAGGAATCGCATAAGGCGGGGACTGTCCTGATGGACATGAACGCACCAGGGGACAAAGTCTATATCATTGAGAAGGGGAGGGTGCGGGTTTCGCGTGTCACGAGCTACGGAGAAGAGACCACCTTGCAGGAGCTTACTGCGGGCGATATCGTCGGTGAGCTTGCCCCATTGGACGGACATATGCGCTCCGCCAAAGTGACCGTGACGGAAGATGCGGTCATGTTTGCCGTCTCAGGAGAAGAATTCGAGCAGCTCCTGAAGTCCAACCACGACGTTTCGTACAACCTTCTCCGCGAACTCGGCGACAGGCTTCGGCGGGCCAACGACAATATCATCTCTCGACTCGAGGAACAGCGCGTCAACATCGAAGGACGAATGTTGCGCCTGCACAAGTTGACCGAAGCCTCGAAAAGCATCAATTCCACGCTCGACCTCGACAAGTTGCTCACTCGGATACTCGAAGCCGCTACGTCCAGTCTTGACGCCGACAGAGGTACCGTTTATCTGGTCGACGATATCAAGAAGGAACTCTGGTCAAAGGTGTTGCAAGGCTCCAACATGGCGGAGATCCGACTTCCGATCGGGAAAGGCATCGCCGGCGTCGTAGCGGAAACCGGGGAAACGATCAATATTCCAGACGTCTACCAGGACAAACGGTTTAACAGGGACTTTGACAAGAAGACAGGTTACAGGACCCGGAGCATGCTCTGCATGCCGATGAAGAACAAGGACGGGAAGATCATCGGTGTCTTTCAACTGCTGAACAGGACAGATGGGGCCTTCACGAAAGACGATGAAGAGTTCATCGATGCGCTTTCCGCGCATGCATCCGTGGCCGTCGAGAACGCCCGCGTGGCCCAGGAAATGGTCCAGAACGAACGTCTGTCGGCCATTGGGCGCATGGCGAGCACGATCATCCATGACATCAAGAATCCGATGAGCACGTTGCGCGTGTATGCGCAGGTCATGAAACGCAAGTCGGGGAATGAAGAAGCGGGGAAGCTGGCCGACGAAATGATCCATCAGGTCGATCGATTTGTGAACATGACGCAGGAGATCCTCGACTTCACGAAAGGTGTCAGTTCACTCAACATCGTGGACCTCGAATTCGGCGAGATCATGAACAGTGTCCTCGACTTTATTCAGCAGGACCTGGAAAAGCACAACGTCAAACTCCTCCGTGAAACGCAGTTCAAAGGAATGGTGAAGATGGACCAGGACAAGATGGTCCGGGTCTTTTACAACATCGCCAGCAATGCACGGGATGCGATGCCCAACGGAGGGTCGCTTACGGTTCGCACGAACGAGGCCAAGGGATACGTCAATATCGAGTTCGTCGACAGCGGAACGGGTATGCCGGACGAAGTAAAGAAACGGATCTTCGAGCCGTTCATGACGTACGGCAAAAAGCACGGCACCGGACTGGGAATGGCCATCGTGAAGAAGGTCGTCGACGACCACAAGGGCCGGATCGAGATCGACAGTGAAATGGGGAAAGGAACGACCATCCGCATTCTGTTGCCGGCCGCATAGCCGACAGAGCATCGACAATTGCAGCGTCTGCGCCCGCTCCTCCCGTTCCACGGATGGCGGGCGTTGCTGTTTCCGGGGCTCTTGAGAAACGCAACCGCCATGGGTTAAAAGACTTTCCCACGAAGGACACGAAAGGAATATTGGTATTGTTTCTTCGTGTGCTTCGTGGGTAAATCTTTATATCGTGGCCTACATAACATTGGCCACAAAAATTGACAATCGTCAATCGAACATCGACAATCCTATCATTTCTTCATCGCCGGAGGTTCCATGGACCAACGCATACGTCAAACCCTTGCACGATGGCGTGAGACGTTTTTCGCGCAGAAGTATCGCTTCGACCTGGGGCAGTCCTTTCTGACCATCCTCAACTTCACGCTCCTTGTCATCACGGCCAGCGACAAGCTGATGATCTTCTTCGGCATTCCCCGCCTGCGTTCGCTCATGTTCCTCATTCTGCCCCTCGGATTCCTCGGCGTATGGCTGTTCGGTCTCTTCATGGACCATGTGGTGCGAGCGGCGCAGATGGCGGAACGTCAGTCGATGCTGCGGAGCGAGGTCTGGAGACGTCACAATGACCAGATGGACCGCATGGAGCGGGACGTCACCGCGATCAAGTCGGCACTCGTACGTCGGAGACGGCGATGACGGACGATCTCCTCACGTGGCGCCCGGAGTTTCCGATCCTCGAGCGAACGACGTACCTCGTTTCGCATTCGCTCGGGGCCATGCCCCGCGGCGTGTACGACCGCCTGAAAGAGTATGCAGATATCTGGTCGGCCAGAGGTGTGAAAGCGTGGGCCGAGGGGTGGTGGGAAATGCCTGTCGATGCGGGGAACATCATCGCCGACATGATCAACGCGCGGACGGGCGAGGTTTCGATGCATCCGAACGTCACTCTCATGCAGGCGGTCATCCTGTCTTGCTTTGACGACGGATCGTTGCGCCGCGGCAGGCGCAAAATCGTGTGCGAAGAGATGAACTTTCCGTCGGTGCTGTACCTTCTGCAGGACTGGGCTGAAACGCACGGAGCGCACCTGGATACGGTTCCATCGGACGACGGCATTACGGTCGACACACAGCGATTGTGCGAAGCCATCGATGAGGACACCTTCCTGGTTCCCATATCACACGTGCTGTTCAAGAGTGCGTACATTCAGGACGCATCCGCCATCATTGAAAAGGCGCACCGTGTCGGTGCGATCGTCGTGCTGGACGCGTATCAATCGATCGGTGTACTTCCCGTCGATGTCCAGGAACTCGGGGTGGATATTCTCGTCGGCGGGTCGGTGAAGTGGTTGTGCGGCGGACCGGGAGCGGCGTTTCTCTACGTTCGTCCGGACCTGCGCAAGCGGTTGCGACCGCGGCTCACGGGATGGGTGGCGCATCGCGATCCGTTTGGGTTTAACACAGGCCCAATGGATCAGCGAGAGGATGGATTCCGCTTTCTCAACGGTACGCCGTCAATACCGTCAATGTATGCGGCGGCGGAGGGGGCGAGGATCGTGCGGGAGGCGGGAGTCGAAAGGATCCGCGAAAAATCGCTCCGTCAAACGTCGCTGTTGATCGCATGCGCCGACAGCAAAGGTTTTGCCGTCCGGACGCCCCGGGAACATTTGCGGCGCGGTGGAACAGTGACGATTGACGTGGACCACGGGCTCGAGGTATCGCGCGCGTTGATCGACCGGGGGATCGTCGTCGATTACCGCAAAGGGGCGGGCATACGAATAGCCCCCCATTTTTATACGACAGACGCCGAGGTGCGCGCCGCCGTGGATGCCCTAGAAGACATCGTGGAGACGCGCACCTGGGAACGGTTTGTGAGCAGTTCAGGCCTTGTTACGTAGGGCTCAGAAAAGGAGCGAGAAAGACATTTGGACGCCTATCCACAACATCCAGAGAATAACCGAGACAATAATACCCCGAAGGGCGCCTTTGCCGGCGATGGTCGCAATGCCGATACCAGCGACGACTGCTTGCCACGCTTCGAAGGCATTGAGCACACTCAGGAATCTGTGCATCGTATTCATTGGATCGAACGACCCGAGGACAATGATAGATGCGCTTGGTGAAGCGTACATGGTATCAAAGGCGATCATCATGATCATGGTGACAATTCCGCCGATGATTCCAATCCAGCAAGCGAGTCCAAAGATCTCCATGTGTTTTCCGTAACCAGCCGGGGTCTTCAGACCAATTTTGGCACCGATCCAGAGGAATAGTGCGCTCACGAAGAACATAAACCCAGGCATGAGGCCGGTTCCGACTATACCCAAGACAGAAGGTTTCTCATCCTCATTCCGGATCTTATCTTTCTCTTCTTCTGCTCTCTCTGGTGGAATCCATCCCTTCTCGGCAAATCTGTCGATGCCGGCCAGTTTGATTTCCATTATTTGCCCCTTGAACGTGGGGTTGGTGGCAGTGATGTATTTGACGCCCATAGCGAGCACCATCAAGCACACAAGCGGAATCAACCAGCGCAACGTTCGTGGCGGCGTTCCGGCTATTGGTGAGAATGCTTCAGATGGGGCTGCGAAAATATTTGTGAGAATGGTGGAATACGACGACGATTCATCTTGTAGTGGGGCCGGTTGATCGGTCATATGGGTGTCTCCCTATTGAAAGTGGCCATGCAATTTACGCAGCGGGAGGCAGGGAGGCAAGGAATCGCGGGATTATAAGGATGCGCACAGACTGCGTTGACATTCCTGTGGGAAAAGGATATATTCAAGCTCATTTTGTCGAGTTCGATTCGCATTCCTGAAAAAGCACTTCTTCTTCACGATAACCATGTCTGAAATAGACGAACAACGACGTAAAGTCGAGGAATTAAAGAGGAAGATCCTCGAGCAGAAGAAGAGGGCTGAATCGGGCGGGAAGGCTGTTGACGTTCCCGTCGCTCCGTCGCCAGAAGAGGAAGACAAGAAGATGGCGGAGGAGTTCTCGCGCCGAGCGCAGGAAGAGGCACAGCATCTTGCGCAAGAGGAGGCGCGTCGGAAGTTGGAAGAGGAGTCGCTCCGGAAGGCGGAGGAAGAGGCGAACCAGAAAGCAGAGGAGGCGAAGAAGCACGCCGAAGCTGAAGCCCGAAAACGGGCAGAGGCCGAGGCCCGGAAGATGACCGAGGAATTGGAGAAGAAGAAGAAGGAAGAAGTTGCCCGCAGGCAGGCGGAGGAGGTGCAGCGGAAGAGGCGTGAAGAAGAGCAGCGGAAGCAGATGGAAGCAAAGATGGCCGACCAGGCAAAGCAGCAGGCGAGGATGATGAGCTTGCAGGCGTATGCCCAGGCATTGAAGACTGCGTGGGCGGATGCGTTGATGAGCTCTGAGGAGGAGGCTATTCTGAACACGCTTCGGAGTGCGCTAGCAATTGGGGAGGAGGAGCACGCGGGTTTGGTGGTTGAGGTGCAATTGGAGTTGTATTTGGAAGCGATTGCGTCGGGGTGGAAGGATGGGCACATCACTCCGGAGGACTCGGAGAGGCTGGACGGGATGAGAGAGAAGTTCAAGATCTCCGCGGAGGAGCATTTGCGGTTGGAGAAGCAAGTGCGGCAGGAGATTCTGCGTCAGAGGGCGTAGGGTAGTGGGGCTGTAAGTCGTTTTCCTGAAAATAGTTCGCCGTTCTGCTTGACATTCCAGTGAAGTGACAGTATATTTAAAGCCCGCCCATTTTGGGTTGGGGCCGGATAATCCGTGAATCAGGCGGAATTTAGGTGTGTTCTTTGAAAAAGTGTGCACGGCTTAAGTCAATACGAAGCCGGGTTTCAAACTTGGATCTTGACCCGATTTTTTTTGTCGGGAAAAGAGACGAGGACTCAAACTAGACGTTGAGAATTTTTACAATTTACAACGGAGAGTTTGATCCTGGCTCAGGACGAACGCTGGCGGCGTGCCTAACACATGCAAGTCTAGGGAGAAAGGGGTAGCAATATCCCGAGTACACCGGCGCAAGGGTGAGTAACACGTAGGCAACCTGCCCTGGGGATGGGAATAACCCCGAGAAATCGGGGCTAAAACCCAATAATGCAGCGGCATCTCATGATGATGTTGTTAAATGTCGCGAGACGCCTCAGGATGGGCCTGCGTCCCATTAGGTAGTTGGCGGGGTAACGGCCCACCAAGCCGACGATGGGTAGCTGGTCTGAGAGGACGATCAGCCACACTGGAACTGAGACACGGTCCAGACTCCTACGGGAGGCAGCAGTGAGGAATATTGCGCAATGCCCGAAAGGGTGACGCAGCGACGCCGCGTGGAGGATGAAGGCCCTCTGGGTCGTAAACTCCTTTGACAGGGGAATAACGGTTCGCTACAGGCGGACGTGAATGTACCCTGAAAACAAGCATCGGCTAACTACGTGCCAGCAGCCGCGGTAATACGTAGGATGCGAGCGTTGTCCGGATTCACTGGGTGTAAAGGGAGCGCAGGCGGGTTGGTAAGTCGGTGGTGAAATCCTCAGGCTTAACCTGAGAACTGCCACTGATACTGCTAATCTTGAGTGTGGAAGAGGCCGATGGAATTCCTGGTGTAGCGGTGAAATGCGTAGATATCAGGAAGAACACCGATGGCGAAGGCAGTCGGCTGGTCCATTACTGACGCTCATGCTCGAAAGCGTGGGGATCAAACAGGATTAGATACCCTGGTAGTCCACGCCCTAAACGATGGATGCTCGATGTCGGCCCGCAAGGGTCGGTGTCTCAGCTAACGCTTTAAGCATCCCACCTGGGAAGTACGATCGCAAGGTTGAAACTCAAAGGAATTGACGGGGGCCCGCACAAGCAGTGGAGCATGTGGTTTAATTCGATGCAACGCGAAGAACCTTACCTGGGTTTGAAAGGCTCTGTAAACCGGTGAAAGCCGGCTAGTGTAGCAATACACGCGGAGTACAGGTGCTGCATGGCTGTCGTCAGCTCGTGCCGTGAGGTGTTAGGTTAAGTCCTGCAACGAGCGCAACCCCTGCACTTAGTTGCCATCAGGTCAAGCTGGGCACTCTAAGTGGACTGCCTGCGCAAGCAGCGAGGAAGGTGGGGATGACGTCAAGTCCTCATGGCCCTTACACCCAGGGCTACACACGTGCTACAATGGCCGTTACAACGGGCAGCGATACCGCAAGGTGGAGCAAATCCCTGAAAAACGGTCTCAGTTCGGATTGTGGGCTGCAACTCGCCCACATGAAGCTGGAATTGCTAGTAATCGCGGATCAGCCACGCCGCGGTGAATACGTTCCCGGGCCTTGTACACACCGCCCGTCAAGCCATGGAAGCTGGGGGTACCCGAAGCTGCCGTCCCAACCGCAAGGAGGGAGGCGTCTAAGGTAAAACCAGTGACTGGGGCTAAGTCGTAACAAGGTAGCCGTACCGGAAGGTGCGGCTGGATCACCTCCTTTCTAAGGAGTACTCGCCTCGCAAGAGGATGAGCACTCAACGAAAAAGGAACCCTTGCTTCGATGACCGAACGTCGTGCGCACTTTTTCATTTTTTCTTTTGTTCTTTGAACATTCTGATTGTATCACCGGGCCTGTAGCTCAGGTGGTTAGAGCGCACGCCTGATAAGCGTGAGGTCGGTAGTTCAACTCTACCCAGGCCC
>Ga0156245_1125_pt1 | contig 13092 bp, 7 predicted proteins | sample RifCSPlowO2_12_FD_107892 | JGI IMG/M metagenome (GOLD analysis project Ga0156245, IMG submission 107892) | Ignavibacteria bacterium RIFCSPLOWO2_12_FULL_56_21
ATTACAAAAATGACGGAGATGTCCGTGGCTATGTTGATGCGAAGGATAAAAAACCCGAACGACGAACGTCGGAAGGTACTGGTGGAGCCCAAACTGAACGTTCGCAACTCCGTCGCTCGTCTCTCCCCGCTGGCCTCGATCACACGGCTCACAACGAAATGATGCTCTTGCGTTCATCAACGCACACGTTTGCATGAAGACGATTCTGACCGCATCTCACCGCCCCATCATTCTTTTCACGCTTTGGGCGCTCACGGTCTCCGCTGTGTCCTTGGCGGGCAACACCGGGAAGATCGCCGGAAAGGTCTCCGACAAAGCAACCGGAGAATGGCTCGTCGGTGCCAGCGTCATCATAAAAGACATGAAGATCGGAGCCTCGACCGACGAGAACGGCGATTACTTCATTCTGAACGTACCCCCGGGCACATACACGGTCACGGTGATGATGATTGGCTACGAGACCATCCAGCGCACGGGTGTCGAAGTGGTTATTGACCGCACAACCCAACAGACCTTTGCGTTGCAGGCGGGAGTGCTCGAAGGAGAAGAAGTCCTCGTCGTCGCCGATAGACCGATCATCGAAAAAGGCCTGACGGCGAGCGAACAAGTAGTGTCGACGCGCGTGCTCGAAAAGTCAGGCATTACATCGATCAAAGAAGTGTTGAACAGGCAATCAGGGTTCTTCACCGACAACACGGCTCTCGCGTGGCAGCGCGGTATTACGAAATCATATGTCCGCGGGAGCTCGACGGTTCAGAGCGTGTATATGATGGATAATTTGTCCGTGAACAGCGGTCTTGTCTCAGACAACTACTCCGGGTTCAACACTTCCAGCATCGAGCAGATATCGGTCCAGACGGGCGGCTACAACGCGGAGTACGGGGAAGGACGATCGGCCGTGGTGAACGTTGTCTCGAAGGAGGCCATCTCGGGGCTGCATGGTTCGCTCAGCTCGCGCGTCCGGCCGGCGGGCGTGTATCACTTCGGGCGGAATATGTATAGTCATGAAAACAATGACTATGTCGGCACCGGCATCAAGTATTGGACGAGACTATCGCAGGATGCAAACAGCCAGTTCGCGGGGCTGGATCCGGATTCGTTGCTGGAAGCGTGGCGACAGCAAACGACGCCGAACGACACTCTCTCGAACTACGCCAACCGGGCGGAGTACGAACTGGAGGGGACACTGTATGGGGGAGTGATGGAAGACCTGAGCTTTCTCCTATCAGGACGGTACAAACGCGGCGTGGGCATATTCCCTCAACTTATTCCCTACAACCCGGAATTCAACGTTCAGGGTTATGTCAATTATCGGCTGTCGGCCGACATCAAGGTCCGGTTTGGCGGATTCATCGGTGAAACGGAGACCGCAGAGTATACGTCCTCGAATTTTAACACGATCGAATCGGGTGAGGAGTCCGGTTGGCTCGCGCCCATGCGGATCGACGAACAGTACGCACGGGCGAAATTCAACCTCGTCGGAGCTCCGTACCGTCAATGGCCGGAACTTCGCCAATGGTCACAAATCTTCGGCAAAGTCACGCACGTTCTTAATGCCCAATCTTTTTACGAGTTCACCGCAAGCGCTCTGAAGGACCGCATGGACCGGTCCGACCGGAATCATCTTTTGACAGACTCGGTCGGGTTACCGGTCGTTATCTCGATGGTTCCCCGATATACGCTGCAGGATTACTACCGCACGTGGACAAAGAACTTCTCCCGCTCCTTCCAAGTGAAGGGAGACTACACCAATCAGATCACCCAGGCGCACAACCTTAAAACCGGTTTTACATTCCGGAAGTTCAGTTTCGATTACGAGAATTACTCCGCCTCGTCCGGCGCGAGCCAGTCGAACAACATGAACGTGTTCAGCGGCAATCCGTACGAAGGCAGCGTGTATGTGCAAGACAAGATCGAGACCGAAGGCCTCATCGTGAATCTCGGCGTTCGGGCGGATCTCTTCGACCAAAACAGAAACGCGCCAAAGAACAGATACGACCCGCTCGCGTTCCAGATCGCTACGCCGGGCCACGATGTCGGCGCACCGGCAGGGATTCCCGGAACGCCGGAACTTGAACGAACGAAGCTTCAGGTGGCCGTCGCACCGCGTATCGGCATTTCTCATCCTCTGAGCGAGTATGCGGTCCTGCATTTCGTGTACGGACATTTCTATCAGCGGCCCTCGTGGGTGAAGATGTTCGGTTTCCCGTTCACCAACTACGGGGCACGAACGGATAGCACGCTGAACGCGTACGCGAAACAAACGACGTACATGGACGAGTGGCAGGGCTACTACGGCAATCCATCGATGGGGTATGAGCGCACGATCCAGTACGAACTCGGCGTCGACTACAATATTGCCGACATGCTGAAACTCGATGTGACGGGATACTACAAGGATGCATCCCAGGAAGCCAATGTCATCACCGGTGTCTACGCCGCCACGTACACTGCGACGAAGGCCCTCATGATCAGTAACGCCGGTTATTCCGACGTGCGAGGCATCGAAACGAAGATCGACTCACGGTTCAACAGTGCGTTCAATTTCGGTTTCTATCACGAGATCTATTGGTCGTTCAGCGGCGAGGTCGGATACAGTCGCCTGTATGAACCGGGCTCTCCGAACGTCAACGTCCCGAAAGGATTACGACAAGGCAGGGGGGCGTGGAGCAGTCTCCAACGCGTGAAGGGCTGGGCGGCTCTGAACGTCGGAACGGGCGAGGGACCGGAGCTCTTTGGGGTCCGTCCGTTGAGCAACGTTGATATGTACGTGAATTTCTGGTGGAGACAGGGGGATGAGTTCACATATCACGGACCCGGGGACATGTCGACCGAACCGAACAACATGCGATGGTTCGACTTCTATCAAATAGATGTGCGTCTGGCGAAATCGATCTACGTCGTTGGCGCGCGGACCGAGCTCAGCGTTGACATCAAGAACGTCTTCAACTTCAAATTCCTCCGTCTTCTCAGCGGCGATAATCTCATCCGGTATATGGAGAATCCGAACCTCCCCGACAAGGAGCGTTTGCCAAAGACCTACGATTTTTCCGAACCGAACGTCTGGGAATGGTATACATACGAGGTTCCTCCCCGCGTAGTCAATTTCCAGGTAGCGGTGCATTTCTGATAATGGAGCATCGGTGAAATACACGAGAGAAACGGCGCGACATGTCGCCTGGCTTATGATCGGTCTGCTCATATTGTCGACGGGCGCGATCGCTCAGGTCACGTGGGGTAAACAAACACTTTCGCGCGGAAAACTTTGGGCGACCGTGTGGAATTCGCTCCAGTATGGCGACCCGACGGAAACACAGAACGGATTCTTCACCCTGGACTATCCGGGGTATTCCAAGGGAACGAACGTCAGCGACGCACTGAATTATGCGGAGGCAGGGGGATACGCCATCTATGGTGTCCGGCAGGGTATTCCGTCCTCGTACACCCTGAATTCCAGGTTCTTCCCGTCCGGACAGGATGTGTTTCCCATCGAAGAAGCCACGCTGACAAGGAACTACAACTTTGCGAACCCCGCCGTGCATGGTGAAGAGATCGTGACCGGCGGTCACCATATCAACGGGCTCAATGTCGACATATCGCGAAGAAGCATGGTGTGGAGCGTTCCCGGTGTGAACGACTTCATCATCCATGAAGTGATCATTACCAACAACGAACTCTCGTCGGTCGATTCACTCTACTTCGGCATGCGGTACGGTCTCCGTATCACGCAACGGTCCGGGAGCCGGGGAGACGAAAAGTATGCATGGAACCCGACGGAAAACTGTTTCTATTTCTACGACGACTGGAGTTTCCGGTATCAGGACGAGACGCCGGTAACATACAACTTCGGCGTTGGGCCTCTGCGCGGGGACATCGGCGATGCCCGCGACATCTACCAGCAGGGGATCCGTGAACACGAGCTGGACGCTGCCGGTTATTTTGCCGTCGTCGTCCTCGATTCGAGCGGTGCCGGGGTCTATCAGAACATTCTGGAGCACACCGGTCAGGGGGTGACCGAAGGGGCCCCGAGAGAGGACGTCATGTTCATCCAGGGTGTAGACCCTCACGCACGCGTGAAGGAGGTCATGACGCATCAGCAACCGCGGCTTTCGTGGGATGAAGCGCGAGCGGCGGGAGGAGAAGGCGGCAACAAGTATGAACGTCGCCCCGAGCTGCTCGTGAGTGTTGGCCCCTACTTGCTGTCCCCTTTCGGCTCGGTGAAAATCGTTTTCGCCGAGGTCATGGGTGAAATGGATCGGAAGCTGATCGTAGAAGGGGGAGTTGAAAACATCGACCGAATGGCGGTTGATTCGAGGGATTCGTTGTTCTCTCATATTCGCGCCGCCCGACGGCTGTATGCGAACAGTTTTCAGCTTGCCGCCTATCCGCCTCCGACGCCGACCAACGGCGAGAACAGCCTCAGCATCCTGTCGAAGCCCGGAGAGATCTCCATCGAATGGCCCGCCATCTCGGCATCCTACAAAGATCCTGTTACACAAACCAACGATCTCGCCGGTTATCGGGTCTATCGGTCGACGTATTTTACAATCGGTCCTTGGACCCTTATCGCCGCCGTCGACAAGGATTCGGTCACGATCGCCAACGGCATGATACGATTCGTCGACAGGGGAGCGACGTTCGGCGTTGGGTACTATTATTGCGTCACAAGCTACGACACGGATGGGAACGAAAGCGGGAAGGTCAATAACAACAGGTTTCCCATCTACCCGCTTCGTGGTCCGAACGAAGAATTCCCGAGGAACGTCTACGTCCTCCCAAACCCGTTTCGTCAACACAGCGGGTTGACGGGCACGGGTGAACGATACCGCATGGAGTTCATCGGTATCCCCGCGAAGTGTAGGATCAAGATCTTCACGCTGACGGGGGACCTTGTGCAAGAGATCCAGCATGACGACGGCAGCGGTTCCGAAGCGTGGGGAAGCATCAAGCGTTTGGATTACCAGCTCAATAAGTGGACGCTTGGCGTTGCTCCCGGCGTTTATCTTTTCCTCGTGGAATCGCTGGTGGACGGGCACACGGGTGAATCGTCTATCGGAAAATTTGCGATCGTGAAGTAACGGAAAGTACATCCATGGCCCACAAGACCCGAAGAGTGCGGAAGACGCTATTCCCGATGCTGATTGGCGCCGCGATGCTCCACGCGCAATCGGGCATCGAGCCGGTCCGCATCGAGCGCGCGGGACAATCCGGCTGGCAGTTCCTCAAGATCAACGGCGACGCTCGGCAGGCGGCGATGGGAGGGGCCTTCACGGCCATTTCGTCCGGTGACGCGAACGCGATCTTCGGAAATCCAGCCTCTTTGGTCGATGTCGCGAACGTCAGCATACAATTGAACATACAGCAATGGGTCGCCGACATTTCGCATCAGTCGTTGGCCGCCGCAGTGGGTCTCGGTTCGATCGGCGTTGTCGGCGTGAGCGTTGCGACTCTCGACTACGGTGATATACCCGAGACCGTTAACACGTCGTTGGGCGCCGGATTGACCTCGCCCCTGGTCACTGGAAACACGTACACCGCGCGTGACATCGTTATGGGGGTTTCATTTGCACGGCAACTCACGGAAAAGCTCTCCATCGGAGGAAGCATACGCTGGATGAAGCAGTCCATCGCGGAGTTGTCGATGACGAACTGGTCGCTGGATCTTGGTACCCTCTATTATACGGGCTACCGCAGCTTACGGATTGCGATCACTGCGCGGAATTTCGGCCCAGACTCGAGGTTTGCGGGATGGAGCGAAGAGTATCAGACCGAGTCGGACAAGGTTCGCATGCCGCTCGATTTCCGCGCCGGTATCGCGATGGATGTGTTGGAAGAAAAGGGCGGGCCGCACCTGCTGACACTGATCGTCGAGGGGGACCATCCTAATGACGGCCCGGAGAAGTTCCACGCCGGCATAAACTACGGGTTTGAACAAACGTTTTTCCTTCGTGCTGGGTATCGATTCAACTACGACGTTCAGTCTTTCACCTTCGGCGTGGGACTTAACTACACAATTGGGACGACGTTTGGAACGCTCAATTATGCTTATCTGGATTTTGGAGTGCTCAAGAACGTACACATGATCTCCCTCGGTGCTGCTTTATGACCTGGACCACCGCACAATGGAAACTGGACCTCGCACTCTCATGAAAACGAATGTTGTCGTCGTTGGAAGTATGAACGTCGACTTGACCATACGATCCAAGCGTTTGCCACAGGCTGGCGAGACCATCATTGGCGGGAGATTCAGCAGCGGCGGGGGGGGGAAAGGGGCGAACCAGGCAATAGCCGCTGTACGTTCGGGAGCAGATGTCCGCTTCATAGCCCGCGTCGGCACCGATGCATACGGAAAGGACCTGGTGGACAGGTTTACGTCAGAGGGGATCCATACAGAGCACATCGTTCATGATCCATCATATCCTACCGGAGTTGCATTCATCCTTGTGGACGAGCATGGAGAGAACAGCATCGTCGTCGCTTCCGGTGCGAACGGTCGGCTTTCCCCGGACGATGTTGACCGGGCCGCCGACGAGGTGAGAACGGCAGGCGTCCTGTTGACCCAGCTTGAATCTCCGCTCGATGCAGTGCAATGCGCGATCCGCATCGCGTCGGAGGGCAAGACGCTTGTGATCGTCAATCCTGCCCCGGCACAACGTCTCGACGGGTCGTGGTTCCGGGGCGTTGACGTTATCACGCCCAACAAAGTAGAGGCGGAGATGCTGACAGGCGTTACCATAACGGATGACGCGAGTTTGTCCGCAGCAGCGCGGGCCTTGCTCGCTTTCGGGATTCCGACGGTCATCATTACGCTGGGGCGCAGAGGGGTTTTTTTGGCCACCGCGCGCTGTATGCAATTGATCCCGTCGTACGCAGTCCAGGCCGTCGATTCGACAGCTGCCGGCGATGTGTTCAGCGGATCGTTAGCTGCGTTTCTAGCCGAAGGTATGCCCATCGACGCCGCAGTGCGGTTAGCAATCGGGTCGGCGTCGCTTTCCGTCACACGCATGGGTGCGCAAGCGTCCGCGCCGAGGCGCTCCGAGGTCGAAGAGTTTGTCGCGCAGTGGGGGCCGCTGATACACAAGGGAATGGAAGATGCCTTACCACACGATCGTTCACAATCACTCTAGGAGGTTCCATGAAACACTTCAGGATACTGTTAGTCATGATGGCGTTGCTGAGTGCTCTGACTCTCGTCATGTATGGTCAGGTGCCCCTGACGACGAACATGCCGGCAGTTGGTGTGCTGGGCCAGACGGACTTTGTGACGTCGCCTTCGACGGTTCTGCCGACGGCGAGCGTGTTGAATACGCCGAAGGGGATCGCCGTGGACCCGACGACGGGGAAGCTGTTCGTGGCCGATTATGAGAATCGGCGGGTGTTGCGCTGGAGTTCGGCGGACAAGCTGGTCAACGGAGCTGCGGCGGAAGCGGTGCTTGGCCAGCCGGACTTTGTGACGGCGACGGCGGGGACGTCATCGTCGAAGCTGTCGCGGCCCTACGGGATCTGCGTCGATGCAGGGGGACGGTTGTGGGTTGCCGACCTGACGAATAACCGTGTGCTGCGGTTCGACAATGCGTCGACGATCGCAAGCGGAGCGGCGGCGAATCGGGTGCTGGGGCAGGCGGACTTCACGACGGGGACGGCAAATGCCGGCGGGATCTCGGCCTCGACGATGTGGTCGCCGATCGGGGTGTTCGTCGACAAAGAAGGCCGGTTGTGGGTTGCGGAACGGGACAACAAGCGCGTGCTGCGGTTCGACAACGCGGCATCGAAGTCCAACGGCGACCCGGCCGATGGTGTGCTGGGAGAGCCGAACTTTACGACGAACACGGGCGGTCTGACAGCCTCGTTGATGACCAGGGCCTATGGTGTGACGGCGGACGGGGGTGGGCGGGTGTGGGTTGGAGACCGGGACAACAACCGTGTGTTGCGGTTCGACAGCGCGGCGACGAAGGCCGATGGTGCGGCTGCGGACGGAGTCCTTGGCCAGGTCGATTTTGTGAGTGCGGCGTTCGCGCGCACGCAGGCCGGGTTGGAAGGGCCGCGTGGCGTGTTCGTGGATGCGTTGGGCAAGCTGTATGTGTCCGACGAGGCCAACAACCGCATCATGGTGTATAACGATGCTGCGAACAAGGCCAATGGCGCCGATGCGGATGTGGTGCTGGGACAGGCGGACTTCGTCACAAAGGTGACGCCCAACCCTCCGACGGCCGGCAGCCTGAACTATCCCGAGTTCATGTGGGTGGACAATGACAATCGCCAGCTGTGGATCGCCGACGAATACAACAACCGCATCCTCCGCTTCGACCTTGGCATTTCCACGGGCGTGAACGAAGGAATAGCGGTGATACCCGAAGCGTTTCAACTCCTCAATAACTATCCGAACCCCTTCAACCCCTCGACGACTATCATGTACTCACTGCCGCAGCACAGCAGTGTCTCGATCGTCGTGTATTCTGTCCTGGGACAGGAGATCCGTTCGCTTGTGAAAGGTGTTGAGGACGCCGGTTCGCACCAAGTGGTATGGAACGGTAGGGATAACGCCGGCAGTCAAGCGAGCACCGGCGTCTATTTCGTGCGTATGGTCGCGGAACCCATGAGTGGTCATGGCCAGCCGGTCGTGCGAACGAACAGAATGCTGCTGCTGAAGTAATGGCGGTTTGAACAAGCGGCGCCGGGGTCTTTGACGGATCCCGGCGTTGCTGTCGTACGGTCGGAGTGCAGATCCACCCCATTCAACGTGGAGATACAATGAAAACAAACAAAAGAGGTTGTATCGCCCTGCTTGGCCTCAGTCTCCTCGGGCAGACGATGTTCTCGCAGAGCTTCTCGAACCTCTCCCTCCTGAGCAATTTTGGCAGAGGAGAAGGGGAGTCGAAGGCGGTATTCGCCGCGGGATCGCTGGTGTTCTACAGTCTCGGGGCCAAGGTCCAGGTTGCCAGCTATTCAAACCCCTCGTCACCGGTGAGGGTCGCGAGCATTGAATTGTCCGATATCGTCGAAAGTCTTGTTCGCACGTCGATCAACTCGACACAGCATCTTGTGGTGACCGGCGGAAGTAAGCTCTGGCTGATCAACGTTCAAGATCCCACGAAACCGTCGCTCGTCTCCACAACGGATATCGGCGTTGGCATCACGTGTGAAGGGGTAGCGACAAGCGGCACGTATGCGTATGTGGCCGCAGGAAGCGCGGGATTCAAGATCTTCGACATCTCTACGCCGGCGACGCCGGTTCCCGTGGCTTCGGTCGACAGCCTCGCATATTGTGAAAGCGTCGTGATCTCCCAGCCATACGCATATATTGCGGCGAATACGGTGTCCGACTATACCGGGAGAAGCTTCATTATCGACATTTCGACACCGTCGGCTCCCGTGTACAAGTCGACTATCATGGGATATGGAGGGTACCATCAATACATGTCGGTACGCGGAGGTTACGCGTATATCTGCGATTACAACAACGGACTCCAGGTGATTAATGTAACCGTGGCGACAAACCCGACGAATGTCATCTCGATCCCGAGCGGGTCGCGTGCCGCAAGTATCGTCTTCGACGGCAACTACGGCTATGTCGCGCACGGCGACTCAGGAATGCTCGTCTACAATGTTGCCAATCCAGCGGCGCCATCGTTTGCCGGGAAGATCACGACGACTGGACGCGCCGCTTTCTTGAGTTATGGCTCGGTGACCGTCGGCGGATCGCCTGTCGGCCATATCTTCGTCGCTAACAGGGCTCCTGTCTCGGGCATCAGCGGCATCAACGTGTCGAACCCGGTGTCGCCCACCCTTTCCGCATTTCTCGGGGCGAACCAGGCCGCCACGGGGATCGCATACGGTCCGTTCTATTTGGACGGGAAAGTGTATGTCGCGTATGGGAATGCGGGGCTGCGGATTATCGATGTGAGCAATCCGGCGAACGCACAGTCGCTTTCGACAACGCCCGTCGGGGGAGATGCAAGAGGGGTCGTGGCGGCGGGCAACTATGCGTATGTTGCAGCTGGCACGTCCGGCCTGCACGTCATCGATGCTACAAATCCTTCGAGTCCCTCCAAGATCCTGACGATCACGATGCCGCGTGCGCGTGGCGTGGCGATTAGCGGGAACTATATCTATGTGGCTGCGAGCGACAGCGGTTTGGCGGTGTTCAGCATCGCGAACCCGGCAAGTCCATCCCTCATCGGCTATTATCATCCGGGAGGCCACTATGGCGAGAATGTCGCGGTGAAAGGAAACGTTGTCGGGCTCACGGATTACAACAAGATTCTCTTTTTCGACGTGACGACACCCACCGCGCCTGCGGCGCAGGGCATGACGTCGACCTTCACGACCGGGAATGAAGGGTTTGCAATCGCCGGCACGTATGCATACGTACCGGACGGCGATAGTCTGAAGATCTTCAATATTGCGAATCTGCTTTCGCCAACGCTACTCTCGAAGGTCTACACGGGAGCGGGGAGTTATTCATACGCGGCGGCTGTTGCGGGGAACTACTGCTACGTTGCCTCGGAAGCAACCGGTGTCCGTGCGATTGATGTCTCCAATCCTTCGGCGCCGTTCGAAGCCGGATACTTCGACGGAGTTCCGCAGTCCCGCGGAGTTGCGGCGCAAGGCGCCTACGTATATGTGGCGGAAAAGATCGACGGCCTGACCGTCTATGCCAATGACCTGGCGACGTCGGTTGAACAGGTCGGCTCGATTGTCCCCGACCGTTTTTCGTTGAGTCAAAACTATCCGAATCCGTTCAACCCTTCGACGACCATTCGGTACGAACTGGCGTCCCAAGGTCATGTCCAGTTGCGCATCTTCGATGTCCTCGGACGTGACGTGGCAACATTGGTGGACGAGGTCCAGCAGGCCGGAGTGTATCGAACGTCGTGGAATGCGGCCGGTATTGCCGGCGGCGTCTACTACTATCGGTTGACGTCGGATCGTCTGACATTGAGCAACAAGATGATCTTGCTCAAATAAGGCCGACGGGACCCCGACATGAGCGGCTGCTTCCGTGATGCTTGCAGGGACAGCCGCTGTGTGTGTGAATCTATGAGTCGATCGTTGATACTCGTCGGCGTTGTGTGCGCCCTGACGGCGACCACCGTGTGCTATGCGCAGGATACCGCGCTGCGACAGTCGTCTGTCAGTGCAACTCCAAACACGTTCACATATCCGCAATCTATTTTTGTCGATGCAGCCTCAGGGCATTTATGGGTCGCCGATTTTGAAAATCATCGCGTGCTTCGCTTTGATGTTTCTGCGCTCACATCAGATGTGGATCCCGAGCCTGCACCCAATCCTTCGTCAAGTGCGCTCTCTCAAAACTATCCAAATCCATTCAATCCCACGACGGTCATCCGCTACCGTGTGTCTTCCTTTCATTCGCCCACAACAGGAAGCAGTGACGATCGCGGCGGCACACATGTACGTCTTCGCGTGTATGATATCCTTGGGAGAGAGGTAGCCGAGCTCGTTGACAGACGCCAGGAAGCAGGGGAATATGCGGTGACGTTCGTCGCACAACATCTGCCGGCGGGAATATATCTGTACTCACTTCGGTCCGCCGCAGGGGTTGAGGTGCGCACAATGTGCTTGGTCAAATAGCATGCCGGTGAACGGTCCATTCGCTGTGATTGGAATTTTGTCGGCTCGATTACTTTACGTACTCTGTCTCTTCTCTGGACCGATATCCGCACAAGCGCCTCTCTCCAACGGAATGCCGGCGAGCGGAGTTTTGGGACAACCGAACTTCACGTCATCACTTCCAGGCGTTTCAGCGAGCTCGTTGAATTCTCCAGCCGGCGTTGCGGTCGACCCGACGACGGGAAAAGTGTTCGTCGTCGACAGATACAACAATCGCATCCTTCGCTGGAACGGGCCGGAGGCGATGACGAATGGGTCGCCGGCTGAGACTGTCTTTGGACAGACGGATTTCACAAGCACGGCCGGCGGTCTTTCCGCCTCGTTGTTCAACGACCCTCTCCGGGCATACGTCGATGGGTCGGGAACGATGTGGGTAAGTGATTATCTCAACAATCGCGTTCTGAAGTTCCTGAACGCATCGTCCCGTGCCACTGGGGCAGCGGCAGATGGCGTGTTGGGTCAGCCCGACTTTACGACAAGCAGCGGAGGGACGACGGCGAGCAGGATGAAAGGTCCGGTAGGCGTTTTTGTCGACGGCGGCGGACGGCTGTGGGTTGCCGACCGACTGAATCACCGGCTCCTGCGATTCGACAATGCTTCAGCCAAGCCAAATGGCGCGGGTGCGGATGGAGTATTAGGTCAACCAGATTTTGTGTCGGGCGCGAGCGGACTTTCGGCAACGGCGATGAACCGTCCCATGGGCGTGTATGTGGATGCAGAAGACCACGCGTGGGTATGCGAGGACGACAATAACCGCGTCATACGCTTCGACTCGGCGTCAGCCAAACCCAGCGGCGCGGCTGCCGACGGAGTGCTGGGTCAACCGGATCTCACGACGAATGTCAAGAAGGTCACCCGCAACGGTGTGGGGAATGTGCGCGGGGTTTTCGGCGACGGAGCCGGCAGATTGTACGTCGTCGACGAATCGAGCCATCGCATCCTTGTGTTCGAGCATGCTGCGTTTCTTCCGAATGGAGCGTATGCCGACATCGTGCTCGGGCAGACCGATTTTGGAAGCGACCCGAACTTGCAGCAGGAGATCTACGACCCGGCCACACTGAACTATCTGCTCTTCATGCCGCGCGACACGACAGCAGTAGTCGAAGGAAAGTATCCGATGATCGTTTCATTGCACGGTATCGGCGAACGGGGGAGCGATCTCTGGAAAGTCAAGGGGGAAGGACTTCCGAAAATCCTTGATGGAAACAACAGCTTTCCCTTTATCGTCGTGTCACCCCAATGCCCGTCGACGACAGAGTGGTACTATGATGACGGCATTCAGGCAAAAGTGAACAAGTTGCTGGACAGCGTGATCAATCGGTATCCTGTCGATACAAACAGGATCTACCTTACCGGCCTGAGCATGGGTGGCATCGGGACTTTGGACCTGGCAATCCGTTATCCCGGCCGTTTCGCCGCTTTGGTTCCGGTCGCATTTCGCATCGAAGAAGGCTGGGA